>Ga0181612_150815_pt1 | contig 40672 bp, 20 predicted proteins | sample HoacroProtozoa21_FD_119630 | JGI IMG/M metagenome (GOLD analysis project Ga0181612, IMG submission 119630) | Hoatzin crop microbial communities from Cojedes, Venezuel. Combined Assembly of Gp0051906, Gp0051904, Gp0051908
AAAGCCATCACACCTTGTCCTATCATTCCATGCCCTTGTAAAACGTCTCTCTCTGGCTTTCTTGTAGGCCCCCTTCCGGCACTGGAAGGCTGCTATAAGGTCTCCCCAGAGCCAAACTTGCTGAGAGTGCACTCAATCCCACGGCCCACGTCTCCGACAAAGATGTTAAACAGCACTGGTCCCAATACAGATTTTCCCTGAGAAATGCCACCTGTCACTGATCTTCACTTGGACACAGAGCCATTGACCGCAACTGCTTGAGGGCAACCATGCAGCCAATTCCTTCTCCACTGAGTGGTCCATCCACCACCACAGGATTAAAAACTACCTTCTAGTTCCTACTAGAATAGAATTCTACTACTTCCCTGTTCTTACCGAAATAAAACTCACAGTTTTCACCAAGAATGTAAACATTTCCTGAAAGCAGTGCTGGACCAGAAAATTAGGCAGTACCTGAGTTTTATTGACAATTTCAAGTTACAAAATGGCGCAACTCTGCCTTTGAATTTATATTACAATAATTCAGATTCTATTTCCAGAGGTCAGACCCATCATTTCTGCTGACTTTCTCACCCTACTCTCAGCCACGTCCTTAAAAGATGTCGCCCAGAAATTAGAATATTGTAACAATTAGCCAGGTATTACAAAGGGTGATGAAACAGACAACTTTCTGTGTACCCTCCTTGTTTGTGTCTAAAATATACCAAAACAAGCTAGAAACAATATTTAGCTAGCAGCTGCTGCAGATAGCAGACCATACTTCAATGTTCCTTTGCTTTTGCAGGTCTTACAAAACCCTGACCATTATAAAACGGAGGTTCACACGTAAACTCTCCCTTTTGAAAATATGATGCTGTGAGGAACAGAGCTGAACTTAGAAATCAGATAAAGCTATAGAGGTGCTTTTACCAAACAACTTCTCAAATGACATTCCCTGTATTGCTGTATTTCCTAATTTACATTCAGTCATCCACATTCCTTATCATGTAGGTGTATCACCAAGAGAGCATGCAAATCTAAAGCCATCAGGATCTAAAGTGTAAGATCTGGTTTTGGGGTTAGATTTGTTAGGTATGTAACACGGTAATATTCTGGTTAAAATGAAACTAGGGAAAAGGCTCTTCCTCTTGTTTTTTTCCCCGTTCAATTTCCCTCAGACTAAACCCTACAACATTCTGACTGCAAGTCACAGTGATGAAACACAAGTAACCACATCCCTATCTTCCACCACCTTATCGAAGAAGAAAAGAATTGAGACTGTCATTATTTTTTATTTTTCCTTTATACTTTTACCCATTATATGAGAACAGAAGATGTAGCTAACTGGCCTTTATGAGTTGAAACACAGACATCAGAGACATCCTCTACCTCAGGCTGGGTCTGAAAGTATTTATTTTGTCACAATACTGTCACCTTGTCACTGCTTCATCTCTCCTTTCATCTCCCACTGCTTCAGGTTCCTAGCCTGGCAGCAGTACTGATTCCACTTGATTTGTGTGCTCATTCCCAGACATCCCAAACAGGCTGATGGTGAAGACAGTGCTGTATCCCTGGTAAGACATTCTCTTCCGAATTGGAACAGCTAAGGCTTGGGCAGACATTATCTTCTCCCATTCCCAGCACTGGCCAACAGAAATGACAAATAGTTTTCATCTGTAGACTGGAAAAATGGAAATGAGTGGCCAAGGTGGTGGCATCTTAACTCGCCATCATAAATCCTGCCCCAGTGTGTCTTCACACCCCTGAGGGCATGGTGCAGACTCAGTGCCCAACTTTTTACTGTACTGAAGTTCTGTTCATTTGTTTGATTCAGTGTGAATTGATGAATGCATAATATGGATATTTCTGTCAAATTTCAGCAGAGATACATCACGTCTCTATTTTACCAAGGGGCAGCAAGGCAAGTTCACCTCTATTTCCTTGCCTTTGTTTGACCTCCTCTATGTTGCACAAGGAGTTTAGAACGGGACAGCAACATTTACTCGTGACAAGGAAGATAAACCCAAGATGAGACCTTGGAGTAAAAGAAGAGTAGGAAAAGAAATTGTTGTTTTAATCCATAAGCACCTGCACTTGGCTTATTCTAGTGATCATAAGCCACCAGTACTAACAGGATGAAATATTATTTGTAGAAGCCCATTCTTAGAGACACTTGGTTGCATAGCACTCAAGACCTCCAGACTCCAAACTGCCCAAGACCTGAGTGGCACTTTTGTCTTAATAACAAGTGTTATACTTTAAAACGGTTGTTTCCATTTTTTCAGTAATTTAGTGGGATTCACAACACCAAAAAAGGTTGGAAGCCCAGATAAATGAGCACAGAAATGTCCTCCTCTCTCTTCCCTCCTTCCCAGACCCATTTAATTTTTTAAAGCTTTTCAAAACAAAGACAGAAAGAAACTAAAGCATTTGCTGATCTGAAAATGTTTCAGTAATAGTTTTGTGTGATTCACCCTTGCGCTTGATATGTTTATGTCTGGCAAAAACATTAATCTCCAGATGCGCTTTACCAGAGAACAACTACAAACCATAGACACCACCCACCAACAAAGTCTCTATAACTAAGCAAAGTTTAAATTAAAAATCCTTTGTTTACTTCATAAATTATAAATACAAACCAGATCTCTCACTTAAACTTGTTTTTATGGAAGAAACGTATATTTTCTGTAATCTGCAGAATTCCACTTCAACCACATCTATTATGAATTCCAAGTTATAACCCTACAGTTTCTGTACCACAACTTAAAATACCAAAACGTTATTATCAATACGAAATACTAAGTTTTTTACACCATAACTGCTTCTGGATCAGATGACCAACAAGTCACTACAACCAAGTAAAACCTTTTCTTCTTGAGTTCAACTGAATTAAAAAATTCTGCAGTCAAGAACTTCAGCGAAAAAATTGTGTATTCCTGTTGAATATTATTCTCAGTGCTTCCTAATTTTTGCATTAATAACTTGGCACATTTTTCCTGCTAGCAGTAAATCTATGGTGTTTTCCTCAACAGACAACAATTCTTGTTGTCATCTTTTCTTTAATTCCCCACATTGTAGTGCAGATGCACCCCAGATCATGTACCATCACCAACTCTCTGCAGTCTTCTTCTTGTTTGAAGACCCCTACACGACTGCGCTCCTGTCCACATCTAATTTTTAACTTCTGTCCCTTCTTCCACTTTTTTATTCAGTATTTCAATACGGGTATCCCATTTTGCTTTTATTCTTCCTATTTGCTGTATCTTTCCCTAGCACCATTTTTATGTGTTGTTCCACTGCCTGAAGGGAAGAAAAATCCACAAAGTAATCTTAGGCATCCAGTTTTCACTGTCAGTCTTGACCAGTACACAGCTACTGCTAGAAAAGATATAATTGTTCATTAAACTGATTTTAGACGCAACAAAGGTATTAGATAGTCACATCTTTTTTTCATATCTGTTACAAGTACAGCATTGTCATACAATGCTAAGAAAAAAGGCAGACTTGTGAAACACAAAACTGGCAGAGCAACAGCAACTCACAAAACAGTTGTTATTAAGAACTGGTAAGAAGAGAAATGTTCATTATTTGAACACTACATGTGATGCTATCCACTCACACTGGCAAGCAGTACATTAACTAGCATGCTACTATACAAATATGTAGCTAACTGAAGACAAATCAATCACCATGGTGCCTGGAAACTGTCTCAATGAACACATCCACAGTGGTGTATGAGGAATCCCCACAGAAGGCTGGACAACTGTGCAGGTATGAACAGAAAACAGTAGCACAGGCTTATACAATCCAAGAATGAAAGAGCTCCTGGCAGAGGGTTCTGGGTGGCCCAGATGTTCCTGGTATGGAGAAGATGAAAAAGAAATGGCTAAAGGGTATACAGGCTATCAAACTCTCTTATTCAAGGCTACTAAAGAAAGTCATGCAGACAGGGAATTGGAGTAAAGATGGACCTGACTGAAAGTAATGGAGACAAATGGAAAAAGATGCGTATGGGGAAAGCTTTGTTCAGAACCGACCGTGACCACTGAGGACCAAGATCTTGAGGTCAGAATAGTTAGTTCAATCAGAATTGAGCTCAGTTCTCAGAAGCAGTAAGAAAAGCAAATCCAGCCACTACTGAGAAATTCCAAGACACGAATTAGGAGTGAAACTGAAAGCATCATTATGCTTCTGTCTAAATCTATGCCTTGCTCCCACACATTGAACATTGCGTGCTGTTGAGGTCCTTTCGTCTCAAAAAGGCTACAGAAGAGTTGGAAAAGTTTCAGAGAAGAGCAGCGATGATAATTAAAAGTTATAAACCTGATTTTGTACAGCTGCTAGGATTTCTTGCTCTGGGAAGGAGATGGCTGAGGTCAATGACAGTAAAGGTCTATGGAGTCATGAGAGTCTTAGGTTGGGCCAATCTCTTGGTAAAAGCAATGGCAGTATGAGGGAAAAACAGCAAAAAAACAATTTCAAAACAAAGATAAAACAAGCTAAAGTTTTCTCAAACAACACGTAGTTAGGCTGTGAGCAGAGTTCACATCAGCTGCAGGTGAGGCTGGGCAATTTCACGGAGAAAAATCCACTCAGACCTAACTAATTCATAGAAATCCTATGTGGGCAAGGAAGGCCCTGAGTTCAGAATGGCTGGAGGCTAGGTGCATACCCAGCATAAAGTATTACTATGTACACTAGACCTCTTCTTGCAACTTTACTTCAGCATCCTGTTTTTGCTGCCATCAGAGCCAAGGCACAGGTTTGCACAGATCTCTCAACTGCTCCAGTATGGTTACTGTCACATTTTTCACTTGCATACATTCTGTGCTCTGACATTAAACATATCATGGCTTATTTCTGAACACCCACTTCTTCAATCTCCATTTGCAGTGATAGGGTTAGGTAGAAAACATCACCAGTGTCTGTGCTCCTTGCACACTGCACGACCAGACAAGACCAATATAACCAGAACTCTGCCAGCATGGGACAATGTATGAGCCAGATATGCCACATGATGGATCGTCAGGAATACCCCTCTTTTCAGGGATGACATGGCCAAGTAAAATGCAGATGCTGTAAATAGTACCTCTTTTAAACTGCTCACCCACCCAAAAAGGATTTCTTAACTTTCCAGGGCAATAAAGGAAGCTATTTCCACTTAAAGAAAATTCCAACTCCAAAACAGAAACTGTATTTAAAATCAGTGTTCCTTATTTCTGATGTACAAAATACGTTCTGTTCCTTTGATTTACTACAGCAAACTGCAGCAAGAAAACCAGCAATACAGAAAATACTCTTCCAAAATGAGTATTCATAATTATTGCTTCTTTTGTCAACTCCCTTCCCCTGAAAATATGTGGAAGGTTTGCTTACTGACAAGGTCTAGCACAGGTAGCCCCACTGCTCCATTTTAGGCACCAATGACCGACAATATCCACAAGCAAATATCCTGTGTTATTGAGACAGGAATGCCCTTTCACACATTCAAAAACTAAGCTGCCCAACTGATCACAAAGCCAACTCACAGGGCATACACCATTCATCACAAAAGAGCTAAAATTTTCCCTCTGAAATGGTTATGAGTTCACTGATCATTCATTACTTGAGAGGTAATTGCAATAAAGAGATTTAAAAATGCTCATGGCCATAAGCAGACATCAAAACTACACATTAATCTTCATCAAAAAGCCAGTCACAAGCAGGCAGTTATCATAATTGGTACCAGGGACAGACCAAGGCCTCAGCCTCACACAGGAAGAGAATAACGAAGTCAGGTATTTTCAACCAGAGTGGGCCTGATTAATTTTGAGCAGCTAAAGGCTGGCTGATGCAATACCATGCAATGTTAATAACTGTCTTTCAGTTCTTGCAGAGCACAGATGAGATCTTAAAATACGGGAAACTGCACAAACAGTTCCTACTATTTATTAAAAAGGGTATAAAGGAGTGCCAGAGAATTACAGACCCATCAGCTTAACTTCACTTCCTGGAAAAATAATGGAACAAAGGTTATTTTTAGACATTTACAATAAAGCAGAGAGATGAGTAATAACCAACATAGAAGCCAACATCGAATTGGCTTACAAGGATTAGAAGTGAACATCAGTCAAAAATCTCCAGCTATCACAAACAATGCAAACATCATACTGGACACATAAACAGTAGTAATCCTTCCAGTCTACCCAATGCTAGCAAGGCCCTGGAGTGCTTTCTCCAGTTTTGTGCATTCCATTTCAAGATGGGTGCAGGTCAAACTGAAATACTACAACTAATGCCGTGAGGATGGTCTACAAAACATGGTCAGCAAAAAGAAAAAATTAATGACTGCTAGGTCTGCTTAGTCTGAGGGACATTAGGCATGGACTGAGAGCTAGCATTCTTCAAACACACAAGTCTCAATGAACAGTATTTTTCAGGTTGGCAGATTAGACAAGCTTCTACTGCATATGATACTGCATAGATACAGCTAATGCTGCTTCTCCCAGGGTTAAACAGGACCTCTTAAGATCTTTTCCAGTCTCACAATTCTATGAGGAAAACAACCATCCTTCTACCACTGCAATGTTAAATCCCAAAGCTTACAAACAAATCCTTCAACACTAACAATTGCACATAGCCACAATTAGGGAACCCACAGATTTTTGTTCAATAATCCTGTTTCTGGAGCTGAAACTACTTTCAGATTTAAATAGCAAAATGCAACCTTTCCTGCGGCTGTAACCTTTGACTCAGGTTCTAACTTTCTTCCAATAACATAAAACTCCCTAACTCCCTCTCTTCAGCCTAATACCTTCTAATATTCTGTTCTTTTCTTCATAAAACTTTGTTGACCTTCTGTCATTTACTAACCTCTGGAGCTCCCAAACAAAGGGCCCACTGTACTCTTTGATTCAGCTGCCAATCTGATTACTTTGGCTGGCGGAGGGAGGCTGCTTGGGCTGCTGAATCAGGGCCTTTCATTGAAACTTCTCTTTTCCAACATCTGCAGCCCCTGGCAACCAATTGCAGAGTGGGCTTGGCAGACCTGTAAAGGGTGGTGAATAGTCTACAAAAGATGCAGTTTGTAGCATAAAATCAGTGCGCCCCTTTCATAGTGATGGCAGATTAGAACCTCCACAGCACACATTACTTAACTGCTGCAGCTTCACGTAAAAATAGCTGGAGGTAGGGGAAATAAATAACCTGCACTTTTTGTTGCAGTTGCTTTACTCAGGCAACTGTGAAGTCTGAAAAAATAGGCACTTCTGAGCTTGCTATCAGCTCGCAGAGCATACCATTCACAGCATAGTATGTGAACCAGTTAATTTAAATTTATTCCTTAGCCATCCAAAATTCTTTAAAATTACTTTCAGATAAATTCATAGTAATAAAAAGCTCTCACTATAAGACCACTAGAAAGGGAGTAAGCTTTTCTAAGCCTGCTCTGTTATAACATCAAAATGACATTAAATAAGTATATTTAAAGGAAAACTAACACCAGGCTGCAAGTCACAGAACCTTCAGAAAGCTGGCAGAAAACACAGACAAGAATCCTTTTACAAGAGCCAGGGTTGAATTATACAGAATAAATTCTCACAATTTGTAAGCATTCCTTAATGAAGCAAATCTTTTGCTCCATTAGTGTGAATTTTCCCTTCTAGATTTTTTTTCTGTTTTACCTAATAGCTATATAGAAACACTATACTGGTGATACTACAGTAAGTATCAGGAAAAACACTCTGCTGCACAATGTGGGAACTACTCTAGGGGCAAAGGCAGGTCTACGGTTTATGATCTGTAGTAACAGAAAGGGCTTCACTATTTGTTTTGGACAGAAAAATTATCATTTATTTGAAATAAAATTCCAAAACAAACACAAGTAATACACAGTGAGACCTAATTTCTCAAACACATCTTAACAGAGATTCAAAATCCTATACTTTGACATCCTTTTGCCAGTTAAATGCATGAAGAGGGAATCTGCATATTGCATTAACCTCCGTTACTGTGAATGTTTGTGTCCACGGATTGACCCGAGATAGACTAGTTGTCTGGTTTGGAAAACTAGTAGTCAAGTGCATGACGAAAAAGCTGCTGTACAAATTTCACAAGGTTCCTACAGGAACTTCCTCATTTAATAAAACAGTCCTTATTAATCTGCCATCAAACCATTCTACAACACAGTAAAAGAAATCAGCTGGCCATCAGCACAAAACTGCAGAGAAGGAATGATTCTTGACTTCTGCACAGAGCTGCAATGAATCTCCAAAACAGAAAAAAGTATACTAAAGATGCAGTTTATCTTCTTAGTCATCAGCCAGGTGCCTCACCAAGTACTATGAAGTCAGCGTGAAAAGAACAAAATGAGGTAAGTCTTTTAAAATATTATTACCAGGGATTCAAACACAAACTTCAATGAATACTTTGATTTATTTTAATATCTCATACTGGTAATGCATATTTTACATTAACCACGTTAACCAATTAATTGCACTGTCAATCTTTACCCTTTTATTATATAACCCTCATCACTGAGCTTAGCTTTTAAATAACTCAGATTCTTCCTCCTGCAACTCATATTTGCCACTTAAAATGAGAGCTCAGAAATGTTAGTGAGACAAACCAAACATAAAGATTTATTCAGATTTCATTCACAGAGGAATTCCCATTAATAGCTGTTGCAACATTACAGCAGTCAAACCAACAGCACTCATGGAAAAGAAGATACCCATTTTAAGCACCATTTTCAGTGCACAACCAAGTTTGGAAGATGCTAAGATTTGGATTACAAATTATTCTGTTCATCCACAGCCAAAACACCCTTTTATGATAAAGTTACAATAAAGTCCAGCTCCTCTTATTTTACAACACAGAGTGATTATCAAACAGCAACCCAGCCTGCACAAAGGAATATCCAGTTTCAATATCCAGCTTTATCGAACTTTCAATTCTTAGGACTTCCTGCAAAGTCCTGGCCAAGTCACCTTAGGCCAGACTACAAAAAGCATTTGATGCCAAAAGATGCAGACAGATGTCTACTAGGATTTTCAAAAGCATGTGGGCACCCAGATCTCATGTCTGCACTAAATATCCCTTAATCTTTTGTACCTCAGTTGCCCAGGGGCCAAGAGGGGAAAGGTTAGCTCCCTGATGTGGTTCTCGGTGCAGCTGCATGAGTGTTTGAGTCAGCACAAGGAAGGCAGCAGCATGGAAGCAAGAAGCTGGGGCAGAGAAAAGGCTGGAGGGAGTTTTCTGATGACTGGTGATTTATGCCACTTTTAACTGATCACAGGATTCCAGACTTTAAATCTTACTCCTGCACACAGCAGAGAAACCTTAGTCACTATAAAGCACTAGCTTTGCTCCTAGTACAGAAAGGCAAAAATTAAAGCATTATTTGGAAACAAATTAAAATGTAATTATGCCAATAAAACTGTTGTGAATGTTTAACAAATAAGAATGAACTCCATGGCATTTACCACATAAAATATTCGAGGCTTTTTAAACCACAAATGCATTTTTATGTCATTTCTAATTTAGCAACAACAGAACAAAGTCTACTAGCTATCACAAACATAGCTTTTCTGTACAACTATATGTTGAGCAGTCCAAGTCAATATGGAAAGGAGCATATAAAAGCCTTGAACCATAGAAAAAACACAAATCATTTTTGATTTAATAACAAGTGGTCTTTGTTGGTAATGCATTTTACTAAAAAAAAAAAAAAAAAGTAAAGGAATTGTGGATACATTCCAAAGCTCTTCACCACCTTAGCTGTAAAATCACAGTTTAAACACAACCAATAGAGGCTCTGAACACACCTGCAGTAGCTCAAAGAACACCAAGCAACACGATAATTATCCATGGCATTATTGCATGATGATTATTTTACTGCTTCTGGCTGTGAAAACAAAATAGTCTCAACCAAAAGGTTAAAAATAATCATGATTTATGAGTATAACACTCCATCAACTGGGATAAACAGCGATTTTCACAGTGCTCTTTTTCTCTGAAAAATAATTTAGAATCCAAAAATGCTAGTCCTCTTTGCAGCCTTAGGCTGAAATCTTTAAGACTCAAGCTCAGAAAAACACTCCTAGTCAGACAGACACTTCAAAGTGGGCTCATTTCTAAGCACACTCTTAAATGATTTCCTATATTTGAAACAAAAAACATTACTCTCCCTCAATCTAGGTGGCAATAAAAAACCAGCACAGATCGCAACTAAGTATAACAGAGTAGAGCAGAAGCTGCTATTACCTACCCTAATGGTTATTCTGACTGGGTTGACAACTACAGGCAGTAGAACTACTGTAAGTATAAAAATCCTTCCTACAGTTTGTTTAGTTTTCACTCTCTAACTGCATTGCAAAAGCAGGAATTGCAGCACCAGTCTTGGAAAGTAGGGTGGTTACAGCCAGTCACTCTGCTCTCCAGAAAACAGGGAATGTAAATAGCACATTCATATTAATCAGAGCATTATTTGAATTACAAAAGTACTTATGGGTAAGTATATTAACCATCTTCCTCATAGAAAGGATACAGTGGAGACCAATGAATAATTAATTCCCAAGCCCAATTAATTCCAATGCCCAATACTAAACATCAATTTGAGAAACCTGGGCACCCAGGCAGGAGGCCTGGGTTATCAATATTCTAAGAAACCAAGGCTGGCAAATGAGCCAATGATAGGGCAATATTAACCCTTAAATAATATAATTAAATAGATGCTCGTGTTCTTTCCTATTACCAAGCACCACAACTTTTTAAAAGACCCAAGTAGATAGAAAAGTCTGCTTCTGGCTGTCTGGAGCTCTACCTACCCACTTGGGAATGGTCTCCGCTAAGTCACATTAGAAGATGATTCCACAAAGTTACGCTGCCAATATGTAACAGCAAATGCCATGTTCAAAGAGAAGCAGTTGCTCATTAGTCAAAATTATTTCTTACCATAGGTTTTGATCATGACCAGTTGGCATAAGCTTCCAAACACCAGATTCAATTCATAGAGAGGTCAAAGTATCTTGGTTTCTAGATCAAGGGCTTAAAATTCTGAATTTTCTACTGAAAGTCCTCTTTATAATGAGTCATTAGTTGTGGTCTCTATACACAAAAAAAGAGTAATTCCTCTGTCCCACTCACAGTTCAGCTTGTACTGACGGCCATGGAGCAAGCATGGAGGGAGCAAGTGAAGTGTGCAGGTGGTGTGCCCAGGCAAGTCACAAGTGCACACTACCAGCACTTGTGCCCAGAAGAAACACTATTGGTGACTGAACATCATTGTGTAAGAGTGTGTGTGTGTGTGTGTCCAGGCACACACATTTGCCTGTGTATGTAGAAAATGGAGGACACAAATAAGAAAGGATGCCTGGATGTAAAGGAAACTAACACCTGATTTGTATTTCAGCTGTTGAAGAATGGAAGCCACTTACTCTAACTAAAAGTTTAAAAGATATGTTATTTGTTTAGTAGGCTTTTCCACATTTTCAGTTATTTATATCAAGCTATGTATTTAAATACATTAATAAATTTAAATAATTTCAATTTATTTGATTTTTTTAAATATTGAATTAAATATTTAAATAATATCTATATTTCTTCATTTGCGAGTAAATAGCTAAACCACACAATATTTCTGCTGATGAGCTGCTTGTCCAGCCTAGATAGGAAAAAAATCTTTTTTTTCCTACTGCAGAATCTGTTTGATTTCTTGGATTACAGCTGAATGTGTACAGTGAAGTCATAACGGTTGTCTGCTCTGAAAGAAAGTCCCATTTCTGTTTCTCCTGTTGTTTAAATTACCTCCGCTGCTACAGGGGAAAAAAAAATAGCTCAGATGCATAAGTGGGCTTTGATACAGTTGCTCTTTATTTGTCTTTAATTAACAGAGCCAAGCAACACTTTTCTGCATGAAAAGAGATGGGGTATTATTTGCTTATATTCTTCTCAAAAACAATAGTAAAAAAAGAGCAGAGCCCTGAGGTGGAACACAGAGTGAGCACAGTGCTTCCAGATGTGGACACACACTGTTTTCAACGGGTGGACAGCGAAAGAACTGAACGAAAACCCAGTCGCAGTCCTACTGATGCTAGCCAATGAGGCCATTTCCAGACGATGTGACGATGCACAGAAGATGCTTTCTGCAACACCTGCCTGCGCTCAAAGCAAGGGGCGGCTTCCCTAACCCAGTGGTGCAGAGGACAGCCCGGCATGCACTCCCTAGCAACTAACCGCAACGTGTTTCCCCAAGCCAGGCAGGGATTTCCTGAGGTCCCACTATCATTTCTCATTATCCAGTTTAATGATCGTAACCGACACTAATCACAAGATCAGCTCTAACCGTTTTACTACGATGTCATTTCAGCAGCTACATTCAAAGCTGCCACGCTGACATTTTAACGAGTCCTGAAAGCAACACTTCTGTAAGGTGCACTGCACTTCCAAAGTTGCATCTTCCCACCAAAGAGCTCTCAACTTTGCACGTATAAACTCTTATTTTTCAAACCGCAAACTTATCCACCTTTTTGTCACTGTGATGGCAGGACTGACACAGTTTTTCCACCATCACATGGGACAGTTTTTATTCTACACCATCAAAATACTGTGGCTGTAAAACACTTGTTTTCATGACTTGTAAGCAAGAAACAACACATACAACCTAAATTTAGATTGCAAGGTTAACTCATGGCACTGAGCCATGACCTCAAATTCTTACTTATATATTCAACAAATCTTGTCTGAAAGTCACATATAAGCACAGCTGAGATTTCAGAGACGTGTTTCAGAAAAGCGCTCACCTGAAGCAACAGCCGCTTACTTTTAAGAAATGCAACAAAAAGCTCACATCTGTCACTAAACTATTGCAGTCGTAATTACAGATGGGAGTGGAACAAGCTGTGTGGAACCTGCAGCAGACACTGCTGGAAAATTGGTTGGTTCCACCCCTCCAAGCGCAAAGCGCACAAAAGCCAACAGCTACTCTGAGCAACTGCCAAACACACTGGTCTTTATTCCTAACACTTCTGAGCTGTAATGCAGATCCCTCAGCTTTGGGATTGAAAAGACTGTGCTTTAAGGAAGAATAATGTTCTTCACAGTGAGAATTAAAATTGGGACACACTTGTATCCTGTTTTCATGCACTTTATTATGTTTCGACGTTTCAAAATATACATAGCAGGCATACTGCTCAGATCCAAACGTTACTTTTATATTTGATACATTCCCTTGCAACCACTGTTTACTCAATCGAAGTGGACAGCTGTGGTTTTCATTATCCTTAAGCAAATATTTGCACAGGTATTACTTACTTGTGTTATACATTACCATAAAGTTCTGCAAGCAGAAGCCAACCATGCCAATCTAAATGTCCTCACATATGAAGTTCTTGTAATGAGTGTGAGTAATTGCCAAATAAATGGTTTCAAGTGTATAAGCAGTTACCTGCCTTCGTGTTAGTTATGGACAGCTTTAAAACCACATTAGCTCCTAAGTGTAGAAAAAGACTGCTAACTCCAAGAAGCGGGAGAGGATGCTAGAACCAGAACACATCCGCAGGCACAGCAACCAAAACAGACATTATAGCAGAGAATGAAATTAAGCAATTGCATAATTTTAGGTACTTGTAGGAATCTAAGACTTTTGTTGATAATGAATCTTCAATGGAAGTGTCCCATGTTGTGTGATGCACATGGAAGCAATGTATGCGTAGTTGGCACTGACTGCACAACGGTAAGACAGTAAACTGCTGAGCTTAATGGGCCAACGCTCATTTATTCTCAATACTGGGTATATTCTAAAATACTAACTGGGTTTCCTCTAGTATTAAAATGGGAGCAGAATCAAATCTTTCCATCCTTGCTTGCACATGCAGTCAAACCACTTTCCCTGCACTATGTGAATTTCCCAGGTCTGGCTCGTACAGAGCTCGTCAGGTAATTACCAGCTCATTCTGCGCTACTGCGCAGGCTATGGTCTGCGGTATCTGGCACAGCAGCTGATGCAGAGAGGGAACTGCCAAAAATGGAGAAGGCAGCACACACAGATCAGGGCTCAGTGAAGACTGAAAGGAGCCAAGCTGCAGGAGTGACAGTGGCATGCCCAGTCAAGCAGGGTCAAAGAGGGAAACTCACAACAGTACAAGGCAGTGGGCTAGCAAGACCACTTCAAAGCAGAGTGCATTTCTTCTCACTCGTGTGACCATTTTTCTTAATATGAAGCCAACAGTTTGTTTCTCATCAAAATCACAGATTTCCTGTCATGAAACAAGTCCAGTTACTTGAGCTTAACCTGACAAAGCTCCACAGCAACAGAAATAATTATCTGATGGTTGCCTGAGGGCTCAGCTCATTTACAATAAACAACATTTACATGACAAAAGAATACCAGAAAAATTAGCAACCACTAGCTATCTTTGCTAGCAGTCACAGAGATGCCATCATTAAAGTGCTCAGAGGTGATCTATCATGGCACTGAAGACCAGGACAGTTTAACAGATCTGCCACCAGTTTCAATGAAAACAGAGTTTTTCTTCTCTAGTACTATCAGGCATTAATTCCTCAGCACTCACCTTTTTAAAATGTTCATTATTCACCACATTTTGAGCATCCAGCTGTTTCCTCCTCACTCTCTGAGGGTATGTGAGAATCTACATCTTCCCAAAAACAAAAGTCAACTACAGCCAAATTTTTACATCTTGGCAGAGTACCTGCATTAGGTAACAGTTACTGTGTTACTAAAGGTATGGGAGATTATTTTTCCTTGTATGTTTGCATGTTCCCATGCTTTGGGAAGATACATAAGGAATTCTGTTCAAAGCACCAAGTGAGATGCTAACCACAACCTAACCATTAGCTGTCTGCTGTGGCACTGAAAACATGCATCTCTGAAAACACTCGAGCGGTTATTCCCATGCAATGCACTTTCTATCACTAGACCTAAAATTAAGATACACTGGGAAAGGCTTCTCTGGATCTTCCATTACATCTACTACTTATTGCCTCTTAGGTTTTCTACAAAGCAGCCAACATGAAAGAGACTTGGTGATTTACAGTCCAGCTCTATGAGTGTAGATAAGATCTGGTCAAAGATCTAAAACAAAACAAAGAACTCTGTTTTACTCTTTGAATGGTTTCTCAAATATTTAAAACTACTGTGACCCACAAAGCCAACCGATTGATATATTGCCCTCGGCCTTGCCATTCTTGGCTAGTTTGTTTTGCTCTGCTCTGTCTCTGTATTCTGTCTTGTATATGTTAATCTAAAATACTTAACCTCACTCATTTGATAAAGTAAGCACTGTACAGATAATAGGTTATTAAGTGCTCTGTTCAGTTACTTGGCTGTCCCATAAGTATCTCCTGACTGTGGCAGAGACATCGTTTCTGCTAGTATGACTTCTCAGCAGAAAAATATCATTAGAAAAGCCTATTCAGATGCCTCCTAGGATAATGAAAGTCATACTGAAAACATATTCTAAGAAAATTTAATTTCATTTTATTTATAAAATTAATTTTATAAAATAAATAATAAAATTTTATTTATAAAGTGAAATTGTATATTATTTGCATTTTTTCCTACCTGGAAAAAAAATGAACAGTAAATCATTCAAAAAAGAAACTTCTTTGTATATTTATAAACATATCTATCTTCATTAAAACTAAAAGCCAGTCCAACTGCTGATGCGGGAAATCTTAGTTGTAACACAAAGTAAATGAACTCCATTTTCTCCTTACGCTTGCCTCACTAACACAACACATACCAGTATCTGAACAGAGAGAAGCAGTGGTAAACTTGAATATGCAAACATGACATATCAATCTAAACATAATAAATGAAGAAAAAAAAATTTTGTGCATACAGAGGAAACAAAACAGACTGTACTACATATACATATTTCTCCCTCCTATTCTTCTCCTTTTCTGCACAAAAATAAGCACACACAAAAAAATCCAAGCCCTCCCTCCAAATCCTGTAAAAGAATCTAAATTTCACAGCTCATGCAGAAATTGAAAAAGAAGTCAGAACTGAGTGTCTGGCACTGCAATTCTTGCACGCTTACAACTGCTAATACGAGTTTGAGAAAAGAGTAACAGATGAAGTCCTTAATTGGCATAAATCCCTTTCAAGGCAAAGTTGTACAAAATGTCAAAAGTAAAATAAATTATAACAACATAGACAGAACTTCACAGACTGTAAGTCAGCTTTGAGGAACAGATACCCTTGCCACAGCACCACAACTCCACTTCTAGTAGTCACAGCAAGACTGAATTCGCTTACCATAACCCACTCTTCTACCCATCACTTTCCACAAGACAAAGGCTACCACAAACTTTCAGTCACTTGGTTTGTCAGGACTTTGAGAAACGACTTCATAAACAAAAGAGTCAACATACATACTGTATTATGTTACTGTAACAAGGCTTCTAAGCAAATCTGAAGTGACCTTACTGGCCTGAGTCATAAAACGGTAATTCTTAGTGGGCTTACAATTTATGGTAACAATTTACTTGAGCAGCTGCTCCTTGCTGTTATAGCTAGTACAAAGAGCTATACTACATTATGATTTATCACATTCTGATTGCTATACTTTAAAATTTTTTAAAGATATTTACAACAATGTTATTCATAGAATTCCAGTAAAATGACAACAAGCAAGTCAATAACTGAACACTTTCCTATGCATTTCACTTTTCAGATAAAGAATCTAACACTCAACACCAACTTCGAAGTGTTAGAATATCAACTACAACTATTGTTATCAGCTAGGTTAGCATAAGGTGCAATTATGTCAGTTCACTGCAAAAGTGTGCCTAATCAGGTATATTAGGCAAAATCATTTATTATAAGATACAGGTATGATTGAATTTCTGCAGTCTTCACACATTCCAGTGACTAAGCATTCAGAAGCAGCTGCTTAGGTGCAGCAATGCTTAACACAGAATAATAAAGTGAAGCCTTCATGTTAAGCTGACATTTTCCTCTGCAGACTTTCTAGCCAAGGTTTGCTAGACAAAGAGCTCAGGGAGATGGAGCACAGATTGGCAAACAGCAGCAGGAACAAAGGCTGTAATTACTACTCATCCCACTTCAGACAACTAGAACATAAAAAAGGTTGATCAAAATTTACACTTGCTTGGAGGATGTCTGGAGACTAAGTTACAATTCAGTACCAACAGGAATAAAATTATTCAATTCACCATTACCTCAGCCTTTTTTGTAGTCTTAGACATCGCAATTTTCTGAGAGTTTCTGACACTTTGGTTGTGGGAAACCTTTTCAAGAGAAAAAAAAATGCACAACCGACTTGAAGATGATTATAGGACTCAAGGATAGAAACAAATATGCTTGTGTCAAAAATTCTTGTGTTAATTCTTTGCTACACCCTGTGTTATGGGCCTACAGAAGCATGTCTTCAGAATGGATAATGCAGTGTTGTATTAGTCGTACAGGTAAGAAGCCCTTTGAAATTCAAGGTACTTTAAAAATTCACATCCACCTAGAAAACGACGTATTAGGGAAAAAAAAAAGTTCCTTTCAGATTTCAAAGTTTTGAAAAATAAGACAATTTAAGAAAAGCATTTGTATTTATATTGTCTCTTAAATACTGCAGGCTAGAAGCGATTAAGATATAAATGTGTACAGATCACAAGCATTTGAAAAGGTATTTTTTATTAGATTAGCAGAGGCAGTTGCTACATCTAAGAGTGTTCAGGGTTTTGTTAGTAAATGTTTTTTTCTTTTCTTCATGGGGAGAATATGGGCATTAATCAGAGTCCACCCATTCACCTCAAGCTGCAGCTTGTCGGGAGACGTGGCGTAGTAATTCTTGTCCCTGCCATTCTTTCACCTTTAAGTCTTGATTTCAATCCAGATAAACAGAGGCAAAAATGCTTTACCTCCCATTTGTACCTGTGATCCTCTAGCTATGGTTGAGGTCATAAGACATTATTTTTATTATGCATAGAAATAATAAAGAAATTCTGATAGCCAAAATAATTCCCCAGATCAGCTCCTTAGAAGGTCCTATGCAAACATTGGGTACATTGAGTAACATGTTTTGAGTAAGCTAGGGGAGTGTATGAGCCACAATGTACAATGCAAAAAAACACCTTCCTTGCAATCTGAGTTCTAAGTGCAGCCTGAATCCCAAAGGCAGTAGGGAAGAAAGCCTGAAGCGACAGAGGCATCACCCCCTTCCTGCATGAACTGCAGCAGGGTGGCAACACTGCGGACATACCCCGTGGCACCTTCCACCCCTGCTGCCTGGAGCTGCAGGTCCTCCAGGCAGCCTGCAGAAAGCTTCCCAATGGCAGAGGTAAGGGAGATAAACTGTATCAGCAAGCTTTGTCTCTTCTGCATGTACCATAAGGCTTGCTGCTGCTGTTGGAAATGAAGAGTCAAAGGGGGTATCACCATCACATTGCCCACTGCTTATGCAAAGGACCTCTGAAGTTGCTACTCACTGTTTAGATGCACTTTCAAAATCTTGATGACACCAGAACTAATAGAGCTGTTAATAAACTTACTGTTTTCTTCCCACTTCAATTTCCCCACTTACCTGTTCTTTTCCTAGAAGGGTGAACGCTTACATGGCAATCCTTACCCTGACAAACACAGGTGGACAGTCTACTCAGAAGCAGCAGAGCTGTTTTCTGTAAGACATGTCAGTGTTGTATTGCAATAAATGAAGTGAAGGTTCAGCAGTCTAATCAAAGCAGGTAGTTTAAAAAAAAATAGCATATTTATGGAAAGAAAAAATCCACTCTTGTGAACGAACAGAGATTCTCACTGTGAGTGTTTCAAAAACAGCAGCTAAGAAGCTAAAGTGCCCTGCTTTAATTCTGTACCTTCACTCAGTAACATAGCATAGCACCTGGGTAGTTCATGATTGCTTGTGTACTCGTGTTCTCAGACTAACTGACAGTATAGACTACAGTGTTTCTGTAAATATTCTGGACAAGAGCCATAAAATATGAACCATTCTCTGTTTATTTAAAAAATTCCCTGGACCAAGGATACATTTCATCTTGGTGTGCTCATGGTCAGTCTGCCCTCTCTCTCTTTCCATCCATCAGTCCCTTTTTTCCTCCTCCCTCTCTCTCCCACCCCAAGGACAGCTCTGAACCTTCCTCATGCTTTCACTTTACCAATTTAAGCCAAAGGACTTGCACTAACACTAATGAACATCTTTCAATTTGCTGGCTTAAAGTTAGGTCTTATAAAGTTATGTTCTCACCAAAATTGATGCAATTTCTGAGGTATTGGTTAAGCCATTTTCCACTGTGATTCACTGACGTGGAACCACACTGGCGTGTGGTGACTTTACGGTAGAGGGGCGAACTGAGCTGCTTCCATTTACGTCCTCAGACACGGTGACTTGAAGGCTCAGATCCAAACAACTTGCATCTCTGCAACTAGCTAAGCATAAGAAGGAACAAACTTAATCTAATTAGAAGCACACTTCCGACTCAACTGGCTTTTAGTATTAACTTTAAATCTTTACATTTGAAGAAATAAATTTCAGTTAATATCTTTTGCTCTCCTTCTTCTTTCTTAGTTTTATCCAGGGAAAAGATGTTTATGACCAGACTTCTCTAAAAAGTTGACTCATCACTCATCGTGCAGTAGAACACTGTGCTCTGTTTACAGCACTGCAAAGCTTAATGCACTTTGTGGATTTTTTTCTGCCAGATGCTGCCCTATTCAAAACTTGTACACAGCAAAAGAAACGTAACAGTGCAGTCCTGCCTTTTGGCAAAATGACAAAATAGACATACATTAAATGTTGGCTTTCCAGAGTTTACATCACTCACACCCCTCAGTCTACAAGGACCTACAAATTACAGCTGTTGAAGTTTTTGCATAACCTAAACTTTCAGCTCTAGAGAACCCTTACTTGTCTACATTTATTTATATTCTTGGTAATGGAGTGGTTCATTATTTATACTAGCTGTTTAAACAGTAACTGGGTTGTTTTAGGAATTGTGCATTTGTGCAGAGATGGGCTGTGCATTCTATGCATCTGAAGAAAATCAAGATTCACCGACCAAAGTAAGTTGACTTAAACTTGTACAATCATAAGAGTAAAATACTTTTCCCTAAAATCTTTTGCAAAAGTTTTTGAAAGGAAACAATGTAGATTGTTTCTCCTCATATCTACTAGTCATGTTGCTTGACTGTTAGGATTTAACATTGTTAAATCTATAAACAGACACTGCTACATTTTCAAGTCTCCTTTCATTTTTAACTTTGCTCATGTGTAAACAACAGATTTGGAGACGTGTTATGGAAGAGTTATTACCTACATACTAAACAATCTCCTAACTGAACTTACAACCGGCACTCTACAGACCTTCAAAAACAGAAAAGGGTCAACCTTTTCAAACAGGGAGCCTTTTGATGTTGGAGATTTGCAGTATCCACAGAAGTAGCAGGAACTCTTGTATCTCTTATCTCCAGCATTTTGAATGCATGTTTCCTTTCAAAATTGACTGCATCCACAGAATTCATCATTATTTGCAGTCAACTGGAAACCTGGACTGTGTATCAATGACAGATAGTCTGTGTTATACTGCAGAGAGATTGTTAACGTGGCTAGGAGTACGCTGTCTGTGCATAAGTATGCACATGGTAAATATTAATTCCTATTTTTTCTCTCTCCAGTCCATTCCTCCAGTATCTTTTAAGCACATACCTCTTAAGCGATACTCAACAATGTAGAAATTCAAATAATTTTCTGAAAAATACTTCAAAAATTTAATAAAACAGCATTCCGGATCCCACATTTCAGACCTTCAAAGCCACTTAGGAAAAGAAGTTAAGGGTTTCATGCTAAAACACTGGTAGTGACCAGGTACCCAACACAAAGGTGAGTGTTTATGACCTCAGTGAGATGGGATTTCCAGTTCCTTTAATGAGCCAAGACATCAGACCCGTGTTCTTAACTAACTCTTACACAGAAGCTGCCCCTGGGACAATACATCTGTTTCTGTGGAAGCAAAGGAAAGTAGCTGTGGAGAAGGGGTGGGGGGATATGCGGACAGGGACTTGGAGAAAGACCTGTGTACCTAGACCAAGACAATGATGGTAACTGTGGTGCGGCTAATCTTCGGGCCAGAACGGAGAGGAAGAAAGCACAACTGTGAAGTTTTGCACTGGGTGTCTCCCATATTCCCCAGCTCTGGTTAGTACCACATGCATTTTGGTTCCAAAGACTGCGCCCATCAACAGCCCTGGTCACCGCAAAATACTGATTTCCAATCTGCTGTCTCCAGAACAATGGCTCTCGTTCACAAAGCACAGTGGCTTTTTCAGAGCCATGTGGATTTTAACGGGATGGCAGAAACATGTGTTACCCAAGCTTCTCTGTCATAATACTGACAAAGACAGTAAAACCAAGGTGCCAGCTATACCAGAAATGATGGGCAGTGTTTAGAGGCATCTTGTTTACACCTATCATTCACTATTTCTTCATTAAGTAAACAGACACACCTCAGACCTACAAAACATGTGGGCCACAAAGTTACAACTCTGCCTTACCACAATCGAGGGGCAGGCTGTGGTTTTTAGCCCACAGCTCTCAAAGCACGCAAGTCTCCTGACCGGAGACTTGAGACTGGCTGGTAAGTAAGGAAGGGCATATTTGCCAGCTGTCAGGTCCACATCTGGCTGACCAGCCACGCTCCTTGCCAAGCAGTGTGTGCTGCAGCTTTGCCCTGGCAAACCAAAGGGGAGAACTTTATCATACAGAGATGAATAAAGAGAAAGGCAGGAAGGCAAAGGCGAAGCAGGGGACCTGGGGAATTCTGGAGAAGTCTTCAGAAGGGAATGGGGAGCTTGGATATGGAGGAACTGCAGGACTGTAGGAGAAAAGCTTAGATGTAGTGGTGTATGTGTAGGGCGAAAAGAGGTCCCAGTGGAGAAAAACAGGAAGCCAGCTGGTAAATGAAGTTCACAGCAGAACACCTACCCACTTGTCTAGTGTAACCATAACCTCCTCTAACCATATCACTGAAGCATCCAGTTTTCGCCTGCGTAGCCTCAACTACTATAACCTCATTCTCACAGACCAGAGAAGTGAAGGTTAAGTCAAGTCTTGGAAAGGTCTTTAGAAGATCCATGAAAAAAGAGTTAAAGAGGAAAGTAATTCATGCTATTTTAAATATAATTTGGTGGTGCTAATTAGAAAGCCCTCCGTGGAAAAGATATGACAACATCAAGTGCACAACTACTTTGCTCAAGGACATTCATAATTTGAAGCGGTACATTGTTTTATTTTTAATCCCACGCTGAAAAGATTGAGTCTGCATGAGCACTAGCATTGAGTTTATTTTCGGAATACACTAATAGCTTAATTTACAAGCAAGAATGAGAGATGTTTGAGTAAAATACTTTTTAACTACAAGAATAATTAAATGTTGGATGGCCAATGCTCTTCCTGGAGCTTTTCAATTTCTTAATTAACATCTGGGAAAAGCTATTAGCTGCAGCTCATTCATTTCAGCTGTAAAGTGCTGTAAAGTAGCAGACTGAGTCATTTCAGTAACTACTGTTTTGAAAGCACAGCTTGCTATCTAATTTTAGAAGTCATTCAACCTCCTATAGCACATCTGAGGAAACGTAAGCCAATTCAAAGCTTCCTCAAGCACTGTTTCTGAGAGCAGACTGACAGCAACAGAACCAAAAACAGGGAAGGGGGAAAGTGCACATGGTTTGTATCTAATCTCATAGCCTTTGTCATAACAAAATGTAATCTGCACATACAACACATTATGCTCTAGTCAAAATGCTTGTATAGGTATCTGCCTTGGCTTCAAGCAGGGTTTTAGCCATCATCTGCAAGTTCACACAACCTGTGCAACCCAGTTGTTCCACAATTAGAATAATGGAGCTTCGTCTGTTACGGAAAATGAAAATATAACTCTGGATAAAACAGCCATTCAAGTAGCCATGATTGTTTACTGTCTTGCTTATGCCATGCAACCAAAGTCCCAGCAGAGAGCAAGGAGAGCCACAAGGATTTTAAGGAAGCAGACATCTGAAATGTCTTTGATTCTTAACAGCCTATACTTCCCACTTAACATGCTGAGGTATCAAGTAGATGCAAGATTTGCGAGTGATGTAAGAAACAGGATATTAAATACAGGCATTTACTCTTCTTAAATCAAGCAGCTCAGATCTCTAATGCTACACATGCTAGTTTATGTGTGAAAAAGTACTACAGACCCTCATCATTCATTATAATAACCATACAGTCCAAACAGTTATTTTCTTTTGAAAAACAGCTTTATAATAAGTAAGCAGTACATTTTAACCTCACAGCAACATGCCTCAAAGCATCTTCTTTCATTAATATGGTCTGTCATTTTACAAAACTGTATACTAAGGCTATTTGTAGTCTACACAAAGCTAGAATGGAGGACTTAGAACACTCAACATTTAAGGTAAAATATGTACATGTCAATTCCGAATGAGGCACTAAATCAGCCAAAACTTGCTTCTGACAGACTAGTGATGAATTATAGGATTTTCAGTAATCCTCCAATAAACAAAGTGAACACTGTTCTTCATGCAGAAACTGCTGGTTAAATCACACACGACATAGATCTGGTATTCTTGCTGGAAAATATGACATTACCTTGATTGTCGGGTAGCCTTCTAGAAACACTCAATTTTCCAGCTTGCCTCTGTGTAAGCACACAGTTTGAAAGAAAAATTATGTGATAGAAGTCATAAACATACAAAAATCCTACCTAGCAATGTAGATCTTGAAAGAGTTCTCTATGCTCTGGATCAAGGGAGAAAAATACTTTCAAAAATATACTGTGAAGGAAGGAAGAAGGATTACATGAAGCGGAAATTATTTTGCAAAAGAAAATGAGCCCCTGGCATTCCTCTCCAACAGGCTGTAAAGATGCCTAACATTAAAGTCAGTTTGTCACCTGTAAGAGGCAAAGTTCTGCACTGTGTGTGAAACAAGACCTGCTTTGCAATGGTAAACTCCCTATATGTTTGGCACGGACACAGTACCACCTGCACTCTATGACAAAACTTTTTTGCATGCAAGGCCAACATCACATACTCCTCGATGAAACATGTTGATTTTAAACAAGATTATGGGGAAAAGACACAGTGTATGTACCACTCTGTGCTTCAAAGTGAAAGTTTGCCACAGCAGAAATCACTCACGAAATAATTTCAACTAAAACATGTATTTTACCTCTTGGACAGAACAACTAACTTGTGTAAATGACAGATTAGTAGAATGAAATTACATCACCCCCCATCTGTCTACTTCTGAAGCTTAGTGAATTGGGAAAACGTATCAACCCTTTCTATCAAATTTCCTTTCTTCAGAAAGGTAGCTTATTAGATCTCCACAGGGATCTAGGAGGGGTGGATAAAAATGAAAGAATTTTTTTAATAGCTGGCTTTTGGATCTTGCCTTGTTTAAAGACATCTTTCTTTTCAAATTCCCCATTTATTTTTAAATATGAAATGATTATACCCTGTGCAAAGTAGTAATCTAGTAATTTAGTTAATTAACTAAAGCTACAGAAATATTCAGTAGTATTAAAACAGTTTAAGAAAAATCGCATCTATGAAGAGGTATAAGCCAAAGACAAAGCAAATGGAGCTAGAATAAACTGAAATGTTAAACCAGCTTTTGACAGAAACAGACTACTCCACAGGTGCATAGTGAATATTTGCTTCATTCCAAATTTCAAGTACTTCATTCAAAGCTGAAAAACCAACTGGGATTTTAAAAGCCAAGAAACCTTATTTTTGTCTTACAAACCATGAATAAAAATGAGGTGAGAGGCTGAGATCCAGTTTTAAAATCTTGAAGCCCATGGTAATGACAAACAATCAGTTCAATTCACTACTATAGATATATTTGTATTTACTAAGTCAATATGTTTCAAATTAAAAACGTATTTTTGGAAAGTTATTTTCTCTTCCATACACATGTTAAACAGCTTTTATTTTACTGTTTTTTTCCAAGACTTGTTTTATGCACGAACAGCACAACTGTGTGTATGTATGTAATAAATGCTTATACTAACATTGTTTAAAATCTGTGAAAATGAGAAAATATAATATATGTATATTAAACTACACTACTGTTAAAGTGCATTGCCCCATTAGAAAAAAGGGATACCAGTAATATACCTATGGACCTTTAAGCTGTTCTAATTATCAAAGACAACCAAGCCTTCCCTAACAAAAATACCCCCAAAACCCCAAAACTAAACATAGATTGAAAGCAACAATTTTTGTATTTTCCAGTATAAATTATAGTCAGAAGCACTTAAGTTACTTTAAATTTTTCTACCCTGCTCTTCTTTGCCTAGAACGTGGAGGAAAAGAGAGATCAGTTACAGTCCTTGGAAACAACTTAGCCCCTCTGCTAAATGCATTTCAGATTTTCTTCACAGCAGCAGGAAAGCGTCCTGATATAGAGCTGAGATTACTTTTGTTGCAAAAGTGCACAAAATCTTGTTTTCTTCTTTTGATAAAACTGAAGTGCTGAAAATATAAGTTCCAAAAATACGGTGGTATGGAGCTGACAGTGGAATTTGCTGGCTGGCACCAACCCTCCCCATTATCTGAATTTTAAAAAAACCAAAAAGCTCATTTCTCTTTTAAGACAAATTTCCTCCGTTTCTCCTGGCATAGGAGTAGTATTTTCCTTTCGCCTTTAAACAGCAAGGCATGGTCTCTGTGGGGGAGGATAAAGGGAACTCCCCTAAAATTAAAATACATCAGCAAAAATGCAAGGAGGTACTAGCCTACCCTATCTGAGGCCATATAATGCCATTGCTTTAAAGTCTCAGGGTGGGAGCATAAGTAACCGCTCTGATATATAACAACACCTCCATAATTACTGAGATTGCACAGTGAAAAGAATTCATCAAGTAGCTTTCAATTAAGACATGTGATGTTATAAATTTATGTTCACCTTCCTGTGAAATGAGTAGGGAGTTGAAAGGCCCTGTTTAGGCTACAAGGAGGTGGTTTCTGCAGTCGTCAAGTCACAGATTAAGTGCAACTTCAAATTTCTAGTATGGGCAAGGTGCCTAGTACAGCTAGCACTTGGATTCAAAGACTTTGATACTAAACAACATTAATAAACCCACTGAGGACAATTTGGTACAAAACAAAGACAAACTAATGGGGGGAGGGTGGGTGTTGCCTTTTGAATTCCCAGCAAACTGCTACAGTTGTGTTTATCAAAAGAAGCAGAACTAGCTTAGCCAGCTTCGTAATCACCTAAAAACTCATACCAGTGGCTCAGCCAATCTGATGCATCCTTGATCCCAGTCTGCAGGTCTGTATTTTAACCAGGCAGTTCCATCACTTAAGCAAAATAGCAATTTTTTAAGAATGGAAATGACTGGTTGTGACAAAACTCAGCCGTTCTGCAACAAAACCACAGTACTAAAGTACTATTTTTTTTTCCCCTTTACTCTGCCAATTTAATCAAACTTTCCTTCCCTAAGACTGATTTCCTTGCTTGGCATTAAATTCCATCTTATTTTTCTGTTGTACTATTTACTGGCATATACTTAACAAGAGGTTTCCTCACACTTTTGATCTTAGCACTGCAAATAGCATGTGACATTACATAGTTTATTTAAAGCCTCACCAGTTCCACTCAACATGTTCAATATCTTTTTAAGATAAAGTTATTTCTATTCAAATGAAGAAAATCCATTCAGACAGCTACCTTGTAATGTAGAAGAATAAATACGTTTTTTATTGCAGATGTACCATATAGATATATTGTTGAGTCATATATATGTAATTGCTTATGACAATCATATGCACTAGTTTTAACAACACTTTAATTTATCATACAAAAGCAAACAACTTAATTGTACAAAACCTAATTTGCTCAAAAATCAGAATGAGTTACCTGAAAGGCATGAAGCTGATCCAGTTTAGCTATGCTGATATAACTCTTAAGTTGCCTGAGCTCTGATACCAGTTTCGGCAGCAAAAATGCTTCAAAATTGATAAAACTGCACTGTTGCCAAGACGCTTGTATCCATCACCTCCTGAGGTATGAGTGGCCCCACAGACATTCTGGTTGTCAGTAGGCAGTCACCCCTGTCCTCCAGCTATCTGCTCACTGAATCAGCAAAACAGGAAACCAAGGACATCGGAGACTGTATTGAAGACAAATGCAGTATGACAGCAGTAAAAATTTATGCTTTCGAGCTGTCCAAGCCGTTTCCTCCCAGCACCGCCATGAGGCCTAAGCACACAGTCCAAGCAGCTCTGACTGCTCCCAGCATCAGGCATTTTGCAGCCACTGCACAACATCAAGTACTAACCTCCACTACAGCAGTAGATGGGTCACTGGTAGAACTTGCACTTGGGGCTTAGCATGCAGGAATGAAAGAACATAGCAAAGACCCGAGTTATGTTCTCTGTGGACTCTGCCTGCTCACCTGCTCCCCCTGAGCTTGCTGCCCACTCAGAACCATCTTTCCCTTCATCTTCCTCTACAGGGATCCCATGATCTATGCATTGGCCCTCCACAGGCTCAAGGCTGAGCAGATGTAACATGTAAGTCAGAAAACTCTGGCTTCCCTAGAGTTCATACAGCAAGAAGTTCAGGCAATGTAAGAGCCTCACTCTCCAATTCACCTTCAGTACCGTGCCAGGTGGCTACCTGCACCATGGGGTTTCAGAGGTTGGCAGGAATGTGTTAAGAGTGAGTCGGAAACCTAGTCAGCTTGCTGAAGAAGTAGGTTGTCCAGTCCTTCCTGGGAGCACCTCAACGGCCACAGCCCTGAGGAATCAGTGGTAGATGAAATGACATCTGACCTAAAACTGTCTGTCTGAACATGGCTACGTCTGGTTGGAGTACTGACATTTGCAAGTGAACAAACACCAGTTTTCTTTTCCTGGTACCCAGACAGAGATTCTATTTCTCCAGTATCCAGCAGAGGACAACAGAAATGGTTTTCAGTTAGACCATAAAAAGGAGACAAGGAGCAGAAGTACCTGGGAACATGGATCCTGCAACATCTGAGAGCAGATGAGAAGGGCAAAAGTCATCTCCAGCTGGGAAAAATGAAGTGAACCCTACACACTCAGTTCAGAAAAACAGCTAAATGTTTGTTAAACACAAACCAGAAGCAAGAGCAATATTGGCTTGATCCCAGAACCTATGTAGCTTGGATACAGCAGCTAAAGCCAGCTTATGGTGGTTATGTGGCCTGCATATGAGGCAATAAGCACTACTCCACTGACCCCAGATGCAGCAACTCATGCCACACTTGAGCTGAAATAAAAATGTTTGTGACATATTCTATCAATTAATGCTTTTAACCATATTATTTTAAAAACATGTTACTTTTTTGCACAGTCATCACTGTGCATGCTTTAACTTGACAGTCGTGGACAGTGTCCACAACCAATGTCACACTGGTCTAACAGTCAGTGAACCATCACAATTCAGTTTTGTTTTCCCAACCACTTAAGTACTAAGCATATAAACCGTCCAGTGTTGCAATTCTGCAGTAGCAACGATACAATTATAGTTGTATTGACCAAACAGGGAGAGTTCTGCAGAAGAAAAGGAATGGCAAAGAAACATCAGTAAGTAACAAAACAGTAAATAGAGGATTCAGAAATTAAGTGGAACACACAGTATCTATCTTCTTCTGTCATTTAAGCAGAACGCATAATAGCAATCCAGAAGATCTCATTAGAACTGATTGTAAATACCCTCAGTTCAAGATATTTAATACGTATTTCAGAGTAGCTGGTTAAGCAGAAATATCTTCTCTTTCCCTATACAAAAAACAATAATCTTAAGAGACAAATATGAACACTTGACCCTTGGTACTGCAAAAGCTAAAGGCTGGATTTTCGAAACAAGTCAGTACCCCTTCACTATTTTTCATAGAACATTCTTTTCACAGCTGCTGTGCATTGCATATATGGAAATCTTACCATAAGGCCTTTATTTCCAACTGTATAACTACATATGTGTGTGTGTGTGTGTATAATGCAACAATCACAAAATCAAAGCAAAAACTTTAGGGAAATAGCTCAACAAAACTCTTACAGGTGACTATTTACTAAGGGTACAATTTAAGTTCATAGTGCCTACATGTAATAAACCTACTGTGAAATAACTAATTTTCTAAAACAAATACAGATTTTATACTGCCTATGTCTGAGATCCACTGGAGAGAAGTAGGTTAAATGGTCCAGGTTAAGAACTCATACTTTACCTCTGCTTCTGCATTCATGGATGAGGGCTGGAGGATCTAACGATGCTGTGTAATATGGATTTATTGGTTCAGACTGATGCTAGACCAAGTTTCTTAAAGGTTTTATAGTCAGCAGTACCACTGGTGTCTCTCTCATTTATACATTGAGTTCATGTCTCTATAATTTGAACAAAGCTTTGTCCAAATTATTGAACCTTCTCTCTTCAGCACAGATATCTCGTAGTTACAACCTTTGTAACCTTTAACATCTACGACCTAAAGAAATCTCCACCAACAGAGAAGAGAAACTTGGTGGTTAAAATGTGTTTTTAATTCAACAATTTTAGAAGATTTATTACAGATAATTTTAAAAGACCTCGTAGTTTAACAGATAAATATATTCTAAATAGTATCAATGCAGCTAAACAAGAACATAATTATTAAATGTTTATTCTGTTATATTTTTTATTCAGAGTTTTCTGTATATTTTTGCTCATCTGTTATCTAAAGACCTACAAAAACATTAATGAATTTTGCGCTACACTACCTCTGTGAGCTGAAGGCAAACAAATCAGCTCACTCTCATGCTTCTAAGCAAACATTTCTAGAGAACTCTCAAATATACATTAGAAATGTTCTTCAGAAGCCAATGGCAGGTCCCTAGGGTCACAAGAGAAAAGACAGACTTGTCATGCCATTAATCCAGCTCTTTCTCCTTACCTCATTAGTTATGTCTCAGCAACTGTAATTTAATTAATTTTGCAGTGCCCACCAACAACAGTTACGGACGGACTTGGATGGAAAAGGGACCTTGAGCTAATGAAAAATTGATGAAAAGCCTGTGTCTCCATATTGAGGACTTCTGGTTCTGATCCACAACCCTGTTAGCAGAAATACCCAAAATAAACAAAACCTATGGCACTACACAGTAAGTAGGTGAGTACTTTAGCTGAGTCAAGAGAATAAAGAGATGGTGCTTCAAGAAAAGCCTCCTGGGAAAGAGCAGTTTTTAGCTCAGACGGTAACCCAGGTATCCCAGGGACACCTACTGTTCCCCTGCATTCAGATGGTGGACATTCTGTAAGAGGAACTGGGTTCCTGCAGTCAAAAGCAGAGCACTCCATTGCCAGCATCTGCAGCAATCAAAAAGAAATCCTTCTGGATGAACCAGGTGAGGCCACGGCCAGCTCAGGCCTATCTCCTTCTTAGCAGCAGCAGGAGGCATAGTATGGACTCCTGGCAAAAGGTAGCCAGGTCCCAGGCATCAGAAACAAGAGACACCGGAGCCAGCTCTCAGGTAAAGAACCGTGGTTAAAAACCATCGTGTAACTGGAAATACTTGTGCAAGGGCTGGGAAGACACTGGGCGTAGTAAAACAGAAGTAGAGACTGCAGATCCAGAAGATCACCCCTCCTACTTGTGAACTCCCAGCTGGCAGGTTACAGGGATACCTAGTGTTTATCCACTGGACATGCTCTGCTCTTAAAATATGTCTATATACAAAGTTGTAGCATTATTTTTCAGTACCTTGTCAAGTGTCTCTACCCTTACACAATTACTGAAATCCAGAACATGTTTGTAATGCAGGCATGAGGCACCTCTTCACAAAATGTCACTTGGAGAAAAGTTCTTTTAGACCTTTATAGCCAAAATGAAGATGATAAGGGAGAGGATAACTATCTAACGCATTTATTTCTCACTATCTTTATGGTCTGTTCTGTTTTCCCTCAAGTAGTGAAAACTGTGTAATGTATGCTTTTCTTTTCCCATTTCTCTTGTTTCCCGTATTATATAACAACAAAAAATAAATAAATGTGGTGAGAGAAAGGCAGAAAAAGGTAAAAGTAGTAAAAGGTATCCAAAACACACTGGTTTCCCAAGAAAACAACCATCTCACAATAAACCTGGACATCTACCCGCTGAAGGGTTAAATAATGTGTTGCTAGTGTTACTTTTCTTAACCAGATGTTCCTCACAACATTGAACAGGGGCTAGAAAGAGGGGGGAGGCAGAGAATGAACTTTGGTGCAATATGGAATTTTTAAAGGTATTTCCTCCTCCCTAAGAGCCAAAACCTGTGATCACTTAAATCACTGCTTTTTTAAATACATATTCATTTTGTAGCTTTTGCCAAACCAAATGAATCCAGTCTTTGAAAACTTTTTTTTAAATCGTAATTTTCCCAGTCATACTTGAAGTCTGACTCTTTTCCAAGAATGTGAACAAAAATGTACATGAATTTCTCCCTTTACAATGAATTCATCTTAACTGTTCAGAAGTGTGCAACAACAGTAAATTAGTGTTACAGACCTTAAAGTTTCAGATCTAAGTAAATTCATTTTACTCAGTAATTAGGAAAACAAGCACTCATTTCTTCTGGAATGGTGTTTCTGTATTCTTTATTCTGGTTGGGGGTTTTTTGTTTGGTTTTTTTGGTTTAGTGGAATTTTTTTAATTTGCCAAAGGTACTATCAAGTAATGATAATACAGCTATTGACCCTGAAATTCTAATACTGCTTAGCAGTACAGAATAATATGATCAAATTTTATAAAATAATTTCTAAAACTGTATTTGGGAACGTTTTTCTTAATAACGTGAAGTTGACCATGTTTTCAAAAAACTTTCAGTTTTGTGACTACGCAGATGTTTGATATACCTTACTCTTCCTTTATGTGAATTCCTGAATGGGAGCATAAATTATTCAGGAACATGGACTCCCAAACAGACTATTTCTGTTACTCCTTACAAGCTATAAAATATCTTACAAAATCAGAATGTGTTAAAGATGTTTTTTAAAAAAATGTTAAAAATGTAAAAAAATCATAGTGTTATTACTTCCCAAATGACAGTGCCGCTCAGAAGGCCTTGCTATAAGAAAGGGAGAAATTTCTCATCTGCTGAACTATATGAACTACAAAAGCTGGAAGGAAAAAGAAAAATTAATTTTGCAAAAACTGTGAAAGCTGTTTTTGTTTCTAAAGGTCTAGACTCATCTATTTCTTATTTTTCTATATTCTATGCATGTATGTTACACATTGATTCCCCTTTTCCCACTCTGCTTTATCATCTCCAACTTCATGCCTCCTACATATAAGAAAAACAACCTTGAAAAACATTAGCCAGTTTCAATAGGCATAAAGTAAGGCAGGTGGAAAAACAATGCAACAGAAGAATACTTCTGAATTATGGATGATGTGATAAAAAATTCTTGTTAGGTAGAGCTCCGCGTTTATGTGTGTGTTGACAGCGTTCACTGCAGAAATGATCTTTAGTAAACCATCAATAGTAAACTGGACTGCAATGTGGAAAAAAAGAGCTAAATCAGTTAAACACTCTGAACAAAAAGACAACTTTAGATGTTCAAAACAACCAAAATTAAAGTAGCACTAGGTGAATCCCACTCTGTACTGGTGAGGATCCTCACATAAGTGAGAATTCCTGGTGCAGATGCCACTTATGCAAAGAGGTGGAAACAGCCACATCACTTTGTGGTTCTGACACAGGCAAGGTATCGAACCTGGAGGACAAACAATGTGTAATGTGCAATGTGTAATGCAACGCCCAATCTTTTTCAGACAGTTTTTCTCGTCCACTTCAATTCCAAAATATTAATGGAATGAAAATTATTGTTTATTGTTTTCTTTTATTCATTTGCCTAGAAATTATGCTTTCATCTGCTTTAACCAATGTTTGTTGTGTTGAAAAATTCAGCTGTGTCCCAAGATTCTGTTCCAACAAATGCAGTGTTTTGACTCTTTTACAAGCTCAAATAGTAAAGAATATTTCTTTCTCTTTCTCTGCTATGTGCCTGATTTGTTTAGTCACTGTATATCCAATAGCAAAAGTCAAAATAAACAGAAAGAAAATTTATCAGATTCTCAGTAAACTGAGAGTAAATCGTGTCTTTTTGAAGGCTACATAGTCCAGCACACTATTAAAAGCTCTGAAGGTCTGTTACACTACAACAACTTCCAGCATTCTTTTAATGCAAACTTTTATCAGAAGCAAAGGCAATGAATTCAGTGACAAACTTCCTGGTAATCAATAGTAAATAATTATTATAATAAATATTATTCATCATTAGCAACAACAATAATAAATAATTAAAATACTTACTACTGACTTGGCAATATATGGGACACTAGAGTTCCTGCTACTATGGTGCTACTTTAAACACTACATGAAAAATAAGTACAACACACAGACTAGGTATACAACAAACACATTAAGTTCTTTCGAGAGCTTTTGAAACGTAAGCAGTAATTCAGAGAATACTCTGCAAACTGATCCTATTTGCCTATAGTAGAAGTACCAAGCCTGAAGTCACAACAGTACTCAATCTATACACACAACAGGGAAACTTTAACGTCCAGTTCTTATGAAAGCCAGCAGTACAAAGCCAGAATTTCTGTGAGCTATCATAAGAGCTACAGAGACAGTTGAGCTCTCTTCAAGCTCTCGTATGCCATTTCTTTCACTACCTCAGACCCGCATGAAATGTGGCTTCCGCTGCATCTTCTGCATCACACACATGATGAAAAATAACAGCAAGAAGAGAAGGAAGAAGCAAAACACAAGCTGATTCATAGACAATTCGTATTTCTGACTAAAAGCATACGCTCGTATCTTCAGCAAAAGAAGAGACATACTATTTGCCTTTTAACCATAAGGAAATTCAGTAATAGCCCAAACAGTCCAGATTTTTCAGTAGGGATAAAATAAAATGGCCCCCACTACAACAACAGCTTGAATCTCTCTCTCAAAACCCTTTTTGCTGTTAAGCATGTGAAAGTAACTTTGTACTTTCTGGTGATGACAGAGGTAGCTGAACAAACGCCAAATACCATTAAGAGTTGTTTCAAAATCTCCAATCCCCCTGAGATTTCAGAGGTAGTTCTGTAGACACCTAAAGACTTTGTGAAGCTGGAATGCTGCTCATGACAGCACCGCAAATTCTGGGCACTTGGTTAAAAAAACCTCATTGGTAATAATCTGTGATATTTTCCTAAAAACAAATTAAAATAGTCCTCAGAACATATTGAGCATCACTAAAAATGGAAGGTGCATTGACTTTTTAACAGTGATGTTGCACAGGAAACGTAATTATAGAACTTTATTGTACTCGCCACACTACCTCAAAAAGCTCTTGCACGGTAACTAAACTATTATGTACATGAAAATAACTAGAAACTCGACAGGTTTTTATTATTCTTATTCTTCCCATGTTCTGTTTATACTAAACCTGACCCTCCTGGATGAGAACGGTTCACAGGGGAAGAGAAAATGAACTGTGTGTTCAGTGCTTTAAGGCTATGATGTCAGGGCCCTGCTGTGCAGAGGCCAACATTTGTATTACAATCATTACTTACTCTTGCTAAGCATCAAGTAACACTGGAAAGATAACAGAAATAAAGAAGATTTTAAAATTCCCTTCAAGTTTCCAAACGTAGACAACGCACTGATAGATGACAGAGACTAAAAGTAAACTGTCCTTTTCAGTTCTTAGCAAGGTAACTGTTTTTGCAAAATCTGTTCTCCTTTGCAGAAGCTATTTTGACTGAAATATTTTGGGGTGCTCACCGCCTGCGGAGCAGCTGTACTTTGTCACAGTTTGATGAAGCAGACCTGCTTTGACAGGGAGCAGGGTTACTAAGGGCTGTCATTCATATATGCTGAACCAGAGCAGGAGATCAGTCATTTTCTGAGCCCATGCCCTGGCTCTTTATAAATATTCCCATGTGTTTGCAATTAGTTGGTGGGCTAACTATTCTGGCAGCAAAGGTTATTGAAGGCTGTTTTCCAGACATGTGGGAGGTTTTTTTCCCCTCTGCACAACTAAGACTCTATCTTAGCATGTTTAGTAACAACACAGACAAACAGTAGGCTCCCATACATATATATCAAAAAAACACCTTAAATTGAAGAATTTCTCTGCCTTCCTTTGCAAAAATTGGATGTGCTTTACATCTGGAGGGCCACAGAATGCAACTGTGTAGCTTTTAGCAACCTATGACAAGCAACAGCAGCTTTGCAAAGCACAGATTTCTGAAACCTGGTTTTAGCTGCTCGAGTGTTTAGAGTTCACTGAATATGGGTAAGGATTTGACCCCTGCTGATCTGCAATTTCACTGCGCTGTTTAATTAAGAAATTAAGTTAGTTCAGTACTCCCCTCCAAGATCTGTAAGTATTTGCCCAATTAATGCAGATCAGTTGCATCTCAAGAAACACATTCATTTGTGCATGATAAGAGGTGCAACCTACACCTTACTGGAGTAAATCATCACAGCCTTAAAGCACATCAAGCACATGTGGCCTGACATGCCATAATACATCAAAACACCACATTTCTCTTTGTTATTTTACCTCAGATCGTAACTTAGGTATTAACCTAACTGCCTATGTCTCATAATTACAAGTAACTGATTTTATGAACAATACTGGAATAACCATACATAGCAAATCAACCAGATACAGCATTGAAGACTATTCAAAATATACTGCTACAAAACTAGGTAATATGCTGGATTCAGGACCAGCACTGAATAAAGAAATATAACATGGTTAAGTAACTTTGTAAACAATGCTTGCACTTCAGGATGCTGTCTCTGTTGCTCAGTGAAATTAAAAATGTAGTGCTTACTTTAAAATCCTTGGATACAAAAGGTAAAATAAACAAAGTGCGGACTAAAGTGCTAGAGTCTAAGAAAAAGGTCTTATGGGATTACTGATTTACTAACCAAACCATCTTTTACAGTCTATACGTGGCTCATGAACTTCAAGTAAAGTAGGCATTGAAGTTGTACCATAAAATGTGGGTTACACAATCTAATCAGACCAGGTTACTCTGATATCCTCACAGTCCTGCCCCGCAATGGTCAAGAGCATCCGAAGAGAACAAGAATTAAGCCAGCTTCTACGGCTAACATAAGCCACTGTTTCTTGTCCAAGTCATCCTATTGTTACAGTCTGCCTGTTCACTGCATTACAGAGAAAGGCAACTGAGTCAATACTAAGCATCAGATGCACAGTCAATAGTAGCAGCAGGTAACTCATGCAATTTTCTATTTCAAGAACAATTTAAATACACAATAAACCCTGCCATTTTCATTTGTTACAGAAATTGGAGGGAATTTAAAATATATGAGACTAGGAAAACCTATGCTTGTGGAGACATGAAAGTCAGGACAAGTCCAACACATTTCACCTTTTAGCCTTCTACACGCAAGCTAGACGAGCCACATGTAATCATAAAGAGGATAAAAGGGATTGTTCTTGTACAACGCCATTGATACGTATGCATTTTAAAGAAGGACATGAAGACAGAACACAGTCAAAAGAGTTGACTCTGCAAAGGACTTTCACATTGGGTTACAATCAGTAGCATTATTCATGTGACTAAATGCAACTCATGTTATGAATTAGAGACTTTAAATTAAGAAAATGTCAGGATTAGCCAACACACAAGAAGGATGAGAAAAAGGCTGGATGAAAGCAAGGAACCTAAAATTACACAGTCTTCAAGGCAGGCAGCATACCATGTTGGTACTTGAGAAAGTCTGTTTAAAGGAAAAATTATTAGATGATTCTCAAATTCCATAGCTACACATCAACCATAACCAATTACATTCAAACCATATCTCCATATTATATATTTAATACAGATGGGTTAAAAAGCAAGCCTAACATCTAGTCCTCTTCAGTGCCTGGAAGGAAATAAAGAACTTCATCTAAAAACCAAATGCAATCTAATTTTTTCCAGTACTGAGTCAAATACACACTTAACCTTACAAGGTAATTTGATTTCATGATACTTTTACCATTTGGGAATGAACACTCTGATAGCAGCTTCCAGGAATTCAGCATAATTAAAGCCAGGTACAATCAGAACCAGGATCTGGGGATGAGCCCAAATTATGGGTGAAATTTCACTCAGATTTGACCTTCAAGTTAATCTCCAATATTTGTACTATCAAATACATGAGAAGAACAGACCTGAACAGAAACAGAAGTACATTAAATGAAACTGCACTTTTTAACAGTATTTACTGTTGCAAATCAGAAACAAAATAAATGCTTTGATTACATAATGAAGGAAAACAAAAGAACCAAAATGAGATCCTCATGCACACTGCTTGAAAACACCAGTCAAAGTCCATCAGTTATTTACAGTCCTAGAGCACCAAGACTGACAAGTCTCTACATTCTACACAGGGGTGAAAATCTGTATTGCCGGTTCAGTACAGGATTATGCTTTCCTGTGTCCACTCTATTATGAACAAGAGAAAGGCTACAAATCATTTCACCATTGTCCAGCAAACTAGTTGAAAATCCTTCTCAAAATTTTCCGATCACCAGCATCTCTGTTTACACAAGGAGGTTCCCTTTATAAGGAGATAGTGTAGCTCAACGTTGTTATAACACACTGACCTCCAATGTCAGTTGCTTTCCAGAGTTTACAAATCTCAAGCCTCGCTGGAATCCAGCACAGTATCTCATTCACAGTTGAATGTAGTGAAGGAATGCTTGCAACATGAAGGAACAAGCTATCAGATAAAAAGTAGTAGGCATGGCCAACAACACGATTCCACAGCACACTCTGCATTTATTTTGAATTTCCCATCTGAAATTCAGTTGTGGTCTTCAACAGCATTTGCCACCTACGATTCACAGTTGCTAAGAGATGTAAACATGTAACAGATCAGTCATTCATCTCTCTGCCAAAGGAGAAATACTGCATACAGTATGTCTTCTTGTGTTTATCCAGCTCAGTTTTATGATTTCCAAGAAATGAAACCTCCCTTGAGAAACTATTCCTGACAGTGACAGAAGCCTTCTGACAGTACAGTGCATTACATAGACAATAAAAAAAGAGAGCTTACTTAAGTTTACTGTTGTTCTTCACTATTCTACCACACACCTTTTAATCAGTGATGCTTAGACCATGTGAGTATTTCTGTGCTTGTGCCTTCCTATTCCATCATCACCTCCTCAAAATGCTCACATCTAGCCAATCCTCCTCATGCATTTATACACATATACACAGGGTCTGATTATTTCTGTTGCTTTTCTCCAAGCTCCTTTCAATTCATTAATATCTATCTATTCATGGCAAATTCACATCTGCAACAACCTTGCAAAATACGTTGCCATCTCACAGAAAAGATTGTTTTAAATAAAACTATTGCTATGCAGTCTAAACAGTCTTTACCTCCCCTGTTGGGACCTCTTTTTCTCAGTACGTCTACAGCAGCAGCATATCTCTTTATCCAGCCGAGCTGTGATTTGGATCCAGCAACTAACCAGGCTAAAAATAACCCAGCAAAACAGAAAAAGAAAAGGTTCTTTTTAATGCAAACCAGTTTTCCAATCCAGTTCACTACACGGGTGCACACCCTGTCGTATCAGTTGATTGGAGGGATCCCAGGAGACTGCAATAACCAGCAGAAATCAACGGCTGCAGTGCAGAATAGCACTGCCAGAAAAGGATATGACCATGAAGCTATACAGTCTTCTTGTGAAAAACATCTCACCACAGAGTGCCTGGAATTGCACTTCATCGCCTGCCCAGAGATCCCTGCGCTGTGATGAAGTGCAAAGAAACACTCATTGGTGTTAAGTGAGATACAGACGAAATCAGGTGAGAGGGTCTATTTTTATTCTGTATCCCAAATAAAGTAATGTATATCTTTAAAAGCAGAACAAGGCAGTATACTTTTGCCACCAGTGAAGTTGGCTAAGGATTCCACCCTTGCTCTCCACAGAACATTTTCCTGTCACTTCAGCTATGCTCATGCAAGTAGGATCACTGATACAATGCCTTAGAAATGTCCTAGCCTTTAGAAAAGAGGTTCTTCATTTAAAATCTCATCTTGAGAGATCTATGATCTTCAAAATAAAACAAAAACCTTGAGAAGAAAGAATTTCCCATGGATTCATTAAAATAGGTATATATTTACGTTAATTGGGATCCAGGTGTCTATGGATTGTGTTGGATACAGCAAACCTCTGACAGAGATTATCTTTTCCAGTGACAAGACACCAAAACTGTAATAAATCACACTGTTTTTATTAACTTTTTGTTAACAAAACAGAACCTGGGCTGAGAAAGGCCGGAGAACCTAAAGCTCTTCACTTTTCTTTCATCACTGTAAGGTTAAAAATGTAACCTGAAGAAACACAAAAAGCAAATTTACTGTCAGAAGGAAATGTGACTTGCATATGTTCTCCTTTGGGACATGACCAGTTGCCATTACACTCTCTCCCTCATGCCCTTCTCCGATGGGGAGGCAGCTACCCTGTTCACACTGTCCGCTCCAGCCTCTCATTCCTTATGCTGGACTTCTCGCTTCCCTTTTGCGGCTCTCTAGCCACTATAAGCTCCCTTTTTTTGGTCTCTTGCTGCTTTGCTATCGCTCTTTGCAATACATTGCTCTGGTTTCTCACAGACTCTCAGCTACAGTGCCCTAATGCGAATTCCTTCTCACTGTCAGTGGCCCTTTCTCCACAGCCTTCCAAATGAAGGTCAAAGCTCAGAGATTACTTAACCATCCTAATTCACATGGTAATGCAACGCAGACTGTTTTTCATTCTTCTCCCCAGAAAACCAAAATATTAAGTATTCTCTTTCTACAGAAAGCTGAGTATTTTTTTACTCTGTAATATGCAAGTTAGCAATTTTACTGGTAAGACCATTTTATTGGCGAGCATTCTTTTGCTTAGACAGTGACAATTTCCTTTCTCCACTTCAGATCCTCAAAAGCTAGTGAATGATTCTTACTTTTGCTACTGTTAAGTATTTATATTAATTCCACTGCTGTGACAGCTAATTTCACATTCTGCAGATGAGAACAGTACCAAACTTCCACTGGGATTCAGTAAACTTTACTACCTGCTCACATGAGAAGACCTAACTTCCTTAACAGGATCCTTGAAAATACATACTACTCAGGAAAAGAAATTCAAGCAATTGCAAAGCAGGCAATTAAAAGCAAGTTTAAACAAATACTGATTTAAAATTTTGCAGTGGGATCAAAAACCTTGCTTTGGTCAGACACCAAATCCAGTCACAACCAAAGCAGAAATAAAATAAATACTCAAAGACAAATGACAGCACTACATAAACTGGCAGCCTGTAGAAAAAAATATATTACCAACTTGACGAAATACATACAAATGATTGATAAAAAGTCCCTGAAGAACTACATTTTACACCAACTGAAACAATTTTCAGTTTTGATACAAGCACAGCACACAGCAATAGCTTACCCTCCAGGCAATAAAGGCATGAAATAGACCTTTACCCACCCAAAGATGAAAGAATATTATGTAAAGAGCTTTATGATTACTCTGTACAAAGTAGACTACGACATAAAAATATGCCTGTGCTTGGTGCAAGACTTTTTCTGTATTATATGGAAGGCAAACACTATGAACCTATTGCTGTGTAGACGAATCATCCAGTAAAGATCCAGTATATT
>Ga0181612_156608_pt1 | contig 40564 bp, 30 predicted proteins | sample HoacroProtozoa21_FD_119630 | JGI IMG/M metagenome (GOLD analysis project Ga0181612, IMG submission 119630) | Hoatzin crop microbial communities from Cojedes, Venezuel. Combined Assembly of Gp0051906, Gp0051904, Gp0051908
AAGGAGCTTGTAGCGAGGTGGTTGTCAGTCTCTTCTTCCAAGTAACAAGTGATAGGACAAGAGGAAACGGCCTCAAGTTGCGCTAGGGGCGGTTTAGATTGGATATTAGGAAAAAATTCTTCAGTGAAAGAGTGGTCAAGCATTGGAACAGGCTGCCCAGGGAAATGGAGGAGTCACCATCCCTGGAGGTGTTCAAAAACGTGTAGATGTGGTTCAGGACATGGTTTAGCAGGCATGGTGGTGATGGGCTGATAGATGGACTTGATGATCTTAGAGGTCTTTTCCAACCTTAATGATTCTATGATTCTATGATTTGTGCATTTTGTTTTCAGCAAGATGAAGGCTGGAGGCATTTGACCAGAACTCAGAAATCAGGCATCCCTCTATCTAAACAAGTCTACCATATCTGTGGGTTACTCAGAGATTTTTTTGTTTGTTTTCTTCCTGCGTGGAAATTTACTTAAAGCAGATCTCAAAGGATTCTAAGAAAAACATTTGTCATTGATTGGACAAACTGCATACTAGAGGAAACGTGACCCACCATTAGGGCAGCGTCTCAGGAGAAAGGACAGGAACTTGGTGTTGTTAACTCTCTCATGTGGAACCGTGAAATACTCCCACTAGGAGAAGCCAAGAAGCCCCTTCCCCAGGAAGGCAAGTTTCTGTAAGCTGCAACGGTACAACTTCTCTTCTGCTTTCTCTCATCTTTGTCCAATACTTTGTTAGCACAAACGCCACCACTGCGTACCACGAGAACAAAGAGTATGTACTATTGCAGCCAACCTTGCAATAGCGTGGCTTGGGGACCTTTGTGATGTGGAGGTGGAAGGCATAGGCTTGAATCCTCTACAATTAAAGAGTGGAACGTAAGTCCCCACATACCGGCGAAATGGATTATCAACCAGGGGCACACACAGAGAGACTTTCAAAGAAAAGAGTGACTTCTTCCATTCCCTGTCCCACTTAAGTTCTTTAAGAAAGACTACAGGCATGCGCCTTCAGAAGAGGAATATATAGACTGTGGAGCCCAGATGGAAAATACCATACTCCTGCAGCCCCAAGAGCATCCCCCGACTCGCCTCACTCTCAGAGTTACCTACTGGCTAGTTCACAGCCGACGTGAGTGGTGTGGCAGTGACAGGCAAGCTCTTGCTTGCTTCCTTGCCTGGCTCCACTTGTACCTTGTGACAGCCAATTCTCCTCATACACTGCACAGGGAACATGGGCATCTAACATGAGGTCTGAGTTCTAGCTCAGGCTCAAGCTTACTAAAGGTGTACCGACTTCCTCAGCATCAAAGTACAGATGCAGCTCCAAATGACCGAAGTTAACATTGTCAAAATTGTTAAAAAGTAGCATTCACAGGTTAAGAACTCTTCTCTAGCATTTATCATATTTGATTGAGTAGTTCAGAAAGAGAATTTTTAAAAGACTGTTCCAAAATTTTAGATGTACAGCTGCAAGTTAAACAATAGCAGTTGCACGTCTAAATCTTACACATGCTATATATTACTATTTATTAGTCCAAATTATTTTATAAGGAGGGGGAGGGACGCCTCAAGTTACCCCTTCAAGTAAATACTTGAAGGTGGGCTATATTTTCAGAACCGGTAAATATCTAAAGGCTATTAAAATGAATTTATTGATTAAGCACACTACGGAATATGGAAAAAGTTTAATGCCTGCTATTTTCTTTATCACTAGAATTTCCAGAGTGTTGCACTAAAAAAGCCTTAGAGCCAGAGCATGGCTCAAAGGTCTACAGGTCTGCCAAATAAGCTTCATCTCTGGAAGCCAACCTTTAGAGAAGTCTGAATTACCAGAAAAATTATGAAGATTCTTATACAGGACTTGAAAAGGCAATAGATAATAAAACCACAACACTGTTAACAAAGAGGACAGGCTAAGGCTTTTTTTTGGCATTGACAGAACTGTCAATCTCAAAAGCAAAAAGAAATGTGATGTGCAACAGGTCCTAGCCTCCTGAAGTTTCGCAGAGGAGACTGAAGTGTGTAACTTCAACTCTTCTGAGAAGCTTTTGAAAACCTGAATTCGTAAAACTTACCGTAAAAATACTACTATTTGTTTCAAAAGGAATTTGCTTCAAGAAAGCAGGAAAACTTAACACACAGAATATTTGCAAGCTGAAGGACAACTCGCAGAAGCCCCTAAGTGCAAACTAAATACTTTTGGCAATTCTTACTATGATCTATATGCATGAAAACGTTTTCTGTCGTAGGAACCTGAAGATGTCGTAGTGCCTGAGCTACTGCAGTTGGACTGGATACACACACTTAGATGTGGGAAGGGGATTTGTGAGAGCTGACAAATCAGACACTTGCCATATGGCGAACATTAGTCTAATGCTCTCAATACGCTTCTGCAACAGCAACTCGGAGTGTAACAGGTGTCATCAAATAAGTTTTTCAAGGTTCTCTCATTGTGAGTCTCTTGGACTCATGTTGCTTTTGACGGGTTCCCTATCTCTCCGGATGCGCAGGAACACAAAGCAGTATGTAGGTGCACACCTTCTGTGTGTTTGTGTGTGCAGACACGCGGATATCCCTCCGAATGCTTGGCCTGCAAGTACATGTTTACTGTCTTAATATCCACATAAATATGGTACACAGGTTTTTAACAAATACAAAGGATGGTCATAGCAGTGTGTAAGCATAATGCTGCAAAGCCTGAAAAGACAAAAGCAGAATGCATAATGAAGTGCTGCTTTTTCCTGCCAGTAATTACATTTGCATGAGAACGACTCCAACCACTATCATCTATCATTTCTGGCGATGGCAATCTACGGCTGTATGGTTACAATATTCTGTCCAACTGAGAACCCTACTGCAGTGTTAGAAATGTTTGGTTTAGCTTATCAGAATATCCTTCAGAAATCTTCAAGAATATTAAAACATACGGTTACATCTCTTGCGGTACTTCATAATTTACCAAGCACATAAGATTGACAGGCAGTAACGATGCAACTGGCTGCCAGCCTAATCTCCGTAATGACCTACATTTCACAGTTGTTAACACAGTTATCAGAGTCACACTATCACCTTAATTTTAAAGAAACTAAGTGGGAATGGCAGCAAAATGCTTTAGAAAACAAAACAAAAACCACTTGAAATTTATCCTTTATTAACAACACTCTCAATATTAATTTTAATGTGATTTTTTCCAATAAGTTTTACTATTTATATTCAGACATAAGCTGCAGCAGTATTTTCACTGGGGTGCATTTTTTCAAACACTTATGCAGATGCTTGGAGAAACAAACCCTGTAAGACTAATTAGTGTGCACAAAATTCAGGTTAAATTATTCATATCAAAAAACTTTTGAAAGAATTAACACACGCAAACATGCTGGATGGCTCATACTAATACACAGAAGATAATTAAAGCATAGAGTGATGAAGTAAAACTCATTAAGAACCAACTATAAACAGAATGTGATCTTGGTTAAAATCTTTCATCTCACTCATCCCAAGGAGTTTAGCTCCTTTATAAAGCTGGGAATTATTTACCCTCCAATTAGAATTTCACCTGAACACCTTATACATAGCACTCCTCCATCTGTGGCCTAGTAAAAATTCCTGTGTTAAAAACTATTAGCAAGTAAAATGTCACAATTTTATATTTTATGGTTTAATAACTTCCTTCAGAATGAACACAGTACTTCATCAGTGCCAAAGCACTACTTGCGCATGTACAGAAACACTAAATATCTGTAATTTTTTTAATAAGTCCTTGCAAACTTGGGAGTCATAGAAGTAGAAAAGTCTCCTAATGTCAACTCCTAAGTCAAGATCCAGGCTGGCAAACAGACTGATCCACTTAGTACTTCATCCACGACATTGTTCATGCTGAAGTTAAAGCTATGGGGGGCACAAAACAAGTTTTTCAAGGTTCTTTTATGGCTCTTGGGACTCATTTTGCCTTTAACGAGTTTTATAGCTCTCAGGATGCTCAGAAATACACAACAGTTCCTTTCATAGACGCCTGTATCAAACAACACCTGCACTCAGCTTCATATTTCTCCTTTACCCTTGGTATCTACAGCAAGCAATGCTGGGAGGCCATGAAACACTCTCACGGACACGGTGCTTTCCGGGCAGTCTGACTTGCCAATCATCTCTGAACCAAAATTCTCCCGTTTCTCCACCTCCCTACCTGTTCTTAAGGTAACAAAAGAAAGGTCACTGTAACCTCCAAATAAAATACATAAGCACCCATTAACATGACATGCTTCCCATCTTTCAGATTTTATAATATGGTTGATGTTTTCCACCACGCGTAATTTCTTGCAGAATGCTACTTTTCAACACTGAGAAATAAAACTATTTCAGCAAGTAACTGGTGATTAATCACGAACAACTGCCACACCTAATTTAACTTTTAACTCTATGAAAAGGTTTTCTATACAATCCACGGTGAAAACATACATTTTAATGTGCAGATTTAGAAAGTGCAATAGCATACACGGCATCCATCAGCGTTTTTTTCCACCAAGAACGTAATTTTGCAGGTTTTAAACTATTAAACGATGGCTTCTTTTTATGAAATTATTTACAAAGCTACACAAACTACAGATATATTCAACATTATTTTTCAATTGCTTTCATTTATTTCTATTTCTCTGAAATGAGTCCTTGCAGTTTACAGTACTACATTTACTGTTTCAATTTGAGAGGATGCATCTTCCGGAAGAATTCATCAGATGTATTTCTCCTCTGTATATTATGGCTCAGAGCATATGAAAAAGCTGAGCTTGCTTCAAAACTAGAAAAAAGAAAAGCTTTGTACTTTTGAAGAGGGAGCTTGCTGCACATTCTGAATATATTTGAAAAAAAAAGACGAAGGGACAAACTGAGAGAAACCATCGCAGCACTACAACAGTGACAGGTACAAAAGGGACAGAGAACTGTGCTGTCACACTGCTCTATTAAGCTGATTCAGTTGCGCATGCATTTTTATAGAAAGGGTAAATCTACTAACGTGGTGTAATTTAATACAGTGTGTATCTTTCCCATCATCCTAATTTCCAGTTATGTCCCTTTTCGCATCTGTCCTTACGAAGATTATTGCAGCAATTTGTTAGTTGTAGTCACTGTTCTTTCAACTCCTGGCTTAAGTACACCACACATTTCACAACAGGTGATATGATAGGAACCATGCACTGAGCAGGGAGTTAGGAGGTGGTATATTAATGAAATACGGAGGTCAAAGCTTTGGGGCGACACAAGGACAACCACATATATGCTCCAGGAAAGTAAAGCTATTATCAATTACTTGATTGCTTAATAGAACTGTCCACTTACATCACAGTTTCACCAAAAGCACTGGAAATTCGCACTAGCATTTAATGATGCATTTAGGAAAATAACATTGCATTAATAATTTGAAATATGACTTTGGGTCTATTCTCTACTTGGGAAAAGATGTAACTTGAAATGCTGTTCTCCTGAATGATATATGCAACATAGAACTTTGAAATTAATATATGTAACATGAATTATTCAACATATGTGTGAAAATGACATTATTTTATACCGTGTGATGTGTGGATATTGAATGGCTATTCCCAACTGCAGCAAGACTTTAATTCCTGAAACATTTAACTTACCTTCTCCAAATAAGATATCTAGTGAGAAGCAACTAGGCTATCCAACAAAAAGAGGTAACTTAAAGAAGGTCAAAACCAAACTCAATGGCAAAGATGCACTTGCACAGAGACACAATTCCTAGTGCTTAAACCAAAAAATCACGAGTCTGGAGATACCAACGTCTTCTCAGTTAACATCTGTCACTCAAAGTCCCTCTCCTTACAGTTGTCTCTGGAAAGCTCCTTTGCTTACTTATACTTGCAGAAACATCAGGACCCAGAGTCAAGTTCAGAGGTTATTTACCTTTCCTTAGCTCCCAAAAGGCTGAGCAAGAAGCGTGGCTGGGCAACATGAGGGTCTGCACATCCCCATCAGATTTATCCTCATTGTGTTTGTTTCCTGTGATGGTGTAAATGGTGTAAATCCAGAAAGCTCCACGGGCAGTAGGTGGGAATTAAAGCGCGGAAGCCTCACACTCAAGTCCTGAGGTGAAATCACAGAACCCCATCTCAAAAGCAAACTACCACAAAGCACGATAACATATCTACTCTAACCTTTATAAGGCTCTAAGAAAAACAACGGTAAGCAGGACAAGCATCAACTGATTTTCGCCCCATCCTGCCCTAGGCTAAGGTTGTATCCATACCTTTGTCTAAGTTCCCCAGAGAGAGGATGAGAAGAGACTGGAAACTCCCTCAGAGCCCACAGGAGCTGCTGAGGACGAAGTTGGGACTTGGTTGGACCACAGCTGTTAATGAAATTTTCCTTGCATTTTGTCCAATACACAAGGCTTCACAGTTTGCATATGCAAATAGGAGCCACTCCTGCTCCTTAAGTCCAGGTTGTTTGGAGAAGGGAGAAAATAACTATAGAGAAGAAATGAGTACACGGTGTACACAGAAGCTGTTACCTTTTAACTTCTTTAATACATAACCACATTTGCCTTAAGGGACAAATATCAACCAGTTTCACACTGTAAAAATAGTATCTGTGAATTGGACTTACCTTCTGCACTGCAAACTAAGAGACAAAATGCTGGCCTCTGTAGATGCTGGCACCTACACAAAAATCAAAGGAAACTCCTATTTTAAATTAACTACTGCTGTTACATTATTTTAGGGTTTGCAAAATCGGTTACAGGACACATTCCACTCTGAAGAGGTTCCCTCAAGTAACAAAGGAGCAGGTAATTTAAAAGAAAAGCCTCTTACAAAACTAAACAGAGATGACCTCAGATGCAGAGACAGGGACACAGCATCGCCAAGTGCTAAAAGCTTACAAAACCCCAGTGACTCTCCACCAAATGACTGACCTGGAGTAGAGTGCAGCAGTGAGCGATCTTTGGCAGGCCTGATGCCACGTAACCATGAGGAATCAAAACTATTTCCAGATAAATCAGAATATTCTTGTCCATCCCTGGAATGAAATCTTGCCACCAGCCTCTTAATCATTCCTTGTTCAAAACAAAGAGTTACAATTCTCTACTGTTGTAAGAATGAACACTCACAAAGTCAAACCCCCACGATCCTCTCACCATTCTCCATTCATAACATTTTTCATTTTCCTCACAAATAAGAGTATCAGTTAAAAACAAGAACAAACAAAAAAACATTATAGGATGTAATGCTGATTAAAACTGTTTTTCTTCAAAGGATCTGTAAAATCAAGTTTGAAGAGAAAATTCAGTGACTCGAAAGAAAATCACAAATACGGCTGTGGATCTGTCCCCAAAAAATGAAGAAAATGAAGATTATATTCTATAATCAAAGACTTTCAATCAAAAATATACAAATTCAGCCAAAAACCTCATCATAGCAGAAGGATGAACTCTGTACAACTTCAATGCATAAAGTGACGACTACAAATTCTCAATAGTAGCCCAAACGACCACCTCGTAAAAACGTTAACAATCCAAAATACAGCTACCTAGAAATGCTAGATGTTCTGAATAAAAATATATGAACCAGTACAACTGCTAAGGTTTGAAGACTGACAGTTTAAGAGTTTGGTCAGAAAAGCACCTTGTTTGTATAGAGGAAAAAATACTTTTATATATCTATATAAATATATAGATATAAAAATATTTTCCCAGCTAGGCAGCAGAAGTATGAACAGCATGTGTTTTGTTTCACAGTGTCTTCTACTCCTGAGAACACTGTACTACAGTGGTATTAAGATGATTACTTGAGTTATGGTTGAAGCAAGCCATCATTTGCCAGAATATAAACTCAGAAATCAAATTACAGCCAACATTTCTCACACAGTTAACTTTTTAACTAAATTTCTAAAACAGCACAGTAGTATGACCAGGTGGCAGATACCTATACCACATCAGTAAAATAGCGTTTTGAAGCATTAGAAGCCATTGTTATAAAGAAGCTTTCTGACTCTTGATCAATGTATCTACATATTAACAAGTTGTTAAAATACCCACTAATAATTTACTAAGCCTTAACAAATTACAGCCAGATATAGCTGTGACCTTTAATAACGTGACACACTGGAGAACAGAGAGGCATTAAAAGACCAAGGACTTTTAGTCCCTGGGACAAGGACCTTAGGACAAGGTCTTTAAGCAACCAAGGATTACTTCAAGCACAGAGACTACCAAATGCTACACAAAAGCCAACAGATTTCTTCAGCTAAGGCTGTGTGATGAATCATCATGTCTACATTATACTGCTCCTGCAGCATTACAGCTGGAAATGATCTAGAGATCATCTAGGGAAAGAGTCAGACAATTACCACCCCTCAAAACTCCAAGTTATGATTTTTGACCCATCCTGAGAGCACTAGATTTGACAGGAATTGCAGAAGTGTTCTCCCAACATTAACTGCCAGGTACCTGCTCCATCCCCAGCCTATCGCCTTTGCAGATAATGATATGGCTTCACAGAATCACAGAATCACAGAATAGTAGGGGTTGGAAGGGACCTCTGTGGGTCATCTAGTCCAACCCCCACGCCGAAGCAGGGTCACCTACAGCAGGCTGCACAGGACAATTCCTATTAATGAAGTTCAGCTCCATTTCAGGTGAGAATCACTGACTCAAATCCCTTCCAAATCTCACCTGGCCCCTCTGTCCTCTGGAAAGGCCACTGCTCTTTCTCCTGTTTCAGACAGTCCAGACCCAGATCAAGGCTTCCATCAGAGAATCTTGTAGGAACTGTTTCAGACACACTTGGTCCATGGTTTTCTCCACATTTCTAGACCCGTAATTTTCAGTCAACTTCCTGAGACATGTGTCTCAGGAAAATGTTTTTTTCTTAAACTCCTAGTGTTTGGATTTTAGTATCAAATTAGCTTCCCTGACATTCACTGCTTTCCTTCTGGTGGTGCAGGAGCTCATTTATGTTTATTTGTTGTAGTTTTATATGATTATTGAGCATTTCCTGAAGAGGACCTATACAAAGCTAGTACATCCACATCCATAGCCACCTCCTCAAAGGTAGCCTTCCAAAGATCTCCTGTCATCACAGAACAGTTTGACCTTCCTTTCAGAGAAGAGCTTTCATCCCACCAGGCGTTCCTTTCATCTGCCTTTCTCACAAGCCATTCCATCCCAAGTTTCCACACCCAGGTACAGGTTCCTGGGCTTCAAGTGCGGCAGCTGGTTTAGACCAGCCGTGGCTCCCCAGCTTTTGTCCTCCTCAGACCTATTTCTGAGCCTCACCAGCCTCTGTAGAGGAGCAGAGTGGGGCCAGATGACCTTGACCCTCTTCGTTAACCCCTCCATCATGATGGCAGCTTTGGAAAAGAATGCTATGGATATAAAAGTGCTGAGAGGCATGTAAGAGGCAGACGGATTTAAAAAACAATGCAGGAAAACAACTACTGACCATATAAATATTGAATTACTTCGGATCTTACTGTCCTTTTCACATGGATCACTGTTTTTGCTTGAAAAGCGGTAATGTTTAAATCACAGGGATTTCTAGTGTAGTAAGATGCTATTCCATAGGCAACAGATAAATTTAACAGGGTTCTGATTTTTTCTACAGGTCCCTTGCTAATAACATGCCAGGGGAAAAAATAAAATCCTGAAACAAAACCTAGGATTCCCAAGCAGGAAAACAAACAGCCCCTGCAGTCAGCAGCTACATCTAAGTCATCAAAGCAAGTCTTTCTACTGAAGATGACCAGCCCATATGGGCATACTCTTGTATAAATAGAACGATCCCAAGGAGGACAGCCATCCCAGCATGGGCACCACCTATGTTAGGAGACTGAGGAAAGTGAGGACGCTCCAGTGGCTTCCCAGGAGTCCCGCTCCATCGGTGCAGAGGAGGCTTAGGCAGCGCAGAGAACTCGTTCCCAAGGCAATCCAGTGACCCCCACCTCACCACACCGTGCTGCATCATCTCCTCCTAAAGGCTGTGGTTCAGATAAGTCAGCAGCCTCAGTACCAGCATTGCCATGCTGCTGATCAAACATGGAGTAGCTCCAGCTATCGCATGTATAATATAACCATTGCATAGATAAATCTCTAGCATTTAAAAAGCTTCACATTCAGACCCTTGACAGCTTTTCGTTACAGAAAGGATTCAGCACCTGATCTCCTTCTTCTTGTATCTCGTATCTGGGGCTGGAATGCAGTATGGATTCAGATTTCCAGCACCTGCACCTGCAATTTTGGTTCTCCAAACCTTGTTTGGAAAAACGACACAGAATGCTTTCAAAGTCAAGTTCTGAACCAGCAGTATCAGAGAAATAGATTTGGATGTGGTCGTTGGCACAGACACCGCAAAAGGAGGTGCTGAAGAGAAGGAGGCCAAGAACCAAACCTTCATGTAGTTCACGGTTCAAGGAGGTGGTATTAGATGAGCAAATGCGCCAGTAATATGCCGAATCCATTAGCAACTCCAAATCAGACAGACAGTCCCCATGGATTCATGTCACAAAACCTACATTTACAGGAAGACTATTCCCCTTTGCAGGAAAGGCGTACCAAGAATAAAAACCCTTGTAATGAAAACCAGCAGAGAGAATAAATTACCATAAATTCTTTGTATTTCAGCTGCACAGATACTAATAACGTAGGTATGAGCTTCACAGTCTCCGCACAAGAACATTCCTGCATATGCTGATGACAGCCTGATTGCAAACAAGGATGAAGAAGCTTTAATCTGACCACGTTCTCTCTCTTTCGCTCACACAATCCATGTTTGCTATTCTTCCTATTTAAGACAAAGTTGATAATGAAATAGTATGTCTGATTTTGTTTACCTTAAAACCTAATCACAAAAACCTTGGCAGTGCATACACACACATTCTCAGGAAGAGATGAGATTTTGAGGCTCTTTCTTATACATGACTGAATTTTCCAGATACATAATTTAGATATCCACTTCATAAAATATGTAGCAGATATGTTTTCCAGAATATTCTCTTGAAGAAAGAGCATTAGCTACCATTTTCCAAGTCTTTAAAATGTTTCTGGAGGGAACATAATTTTATCCATCTTCTGCTATGTGCTGTAAAGTTACCTTCTAAACTACTACTACATTTTAGCTCTTCTATACTTATTCTCCACATCAGTAGAACTTTGATTATTTATTTACTCTCCTAACTTCAAACCTCAAAGAAAAGTCAGGAATTTGAGACTGACTATTCAAGTGTCCTGTTACACTCTCCCTCGTATTACAGTATTTTTTTAAACTACAGATAAATCTATGTATTAAAAATTCATCTAGGCAGACAGATCAAATTCTGATCTTTTTGCATACAGATATGCAACAATCCAGATATGACTGGTTGCAGAGAACGCGACTGTTATAGATTTTCAATGTATCCCACTCTTCTATGGAAACTAAAATTTCGTATTATTCCTTCCTGCATTGTGCAGACCTTTACTGTAATTATTTGGGATTTGAACTACTGAATTAGCTACAGTCTCTGGTTTCAGCAGTGTGATGGCCTTTTTATGTGTGTGTCCACAAACATGTATATATAGACACACGTATATTTACATAAACACATGTATATCCTCCATTTTTTCTATTTTCTTAATGGTTTTTGGATGCTTTAGTATTTTCCACAACAGTCAAAATTAAAAGCCGAATTTAAGTTTGCTTTTCTGATTTCGTTCACAGATCCCTTGAAAGTAGTGCATGGACTGTGAATAGTCTATGGCCCACACACTGAATAACATTATTTCTGTCTAAACCTTGGCTAACCTATTTTAACTCAAAACAGTTTAACTCAGTGAAACTGTTCAGGTCTCTCAAACTAGATTTAGTTTCCTAAGTTACTGCAGCCTTGCAAAGATGACCTTTTTCACCTCATTCAGCTTATGCAAAGAAATCTTCCTAATGTCACTAGCCATTACATCATTAAGCTTTGGTGGAATTCTATACACATTTTCCATCTGAGTTTGAACTGTTGTTGATAACTTTGCAGGAGTCACTTTGCGTGATGTCTTCAGCTTTGTACTCGATGTTTACCTACATTTGCCCATTGTAAAGTTTGTTTCAAACCAATAATTGTCTTTATCCTTTTGCTGTTCACCATAATTTTTTGACATTAGCAACTAGCCTTCTGTCTCCATCTGTTACGGCATAAGCTCCAGATATCACGGCAGTAGATGTCTCAGAGACAAGTTGTATAGATACAGAACACATCAAATAGAAAGATATTTTGTTCACAGTTAAGCAACAGAAGCAGTTTAGTTCAAATTACTGGTTTTCTTCTTTCTTCACAACCAATCACAATGAACACCAAGTGTTAACAGAATAAAAGCAGTAAAATGATCATATTCTGATTCTCAAACTCGGGCCTATAGTGAAAACTCACTCAACAAAATAACTGAAAATATAATTATTGATCAGCTTGAGAAAATAAGTAGAAAAACACATCAGTAAAGAAAATCTGAAAATTCTTTCAGCTAACCATAAATGACTCAAATGCCTGAAAACTGACAGGTTACCGAGCTTGCATCTCTTTTGATATGTGTACACAAAAATGTCACTGCTGGACAGATGAGGGAAATTAAGAGGAACCACCCCAAATAGAAGCCAGCTTTGCTCTTTCTAGTAACACCCCTTTGCTATTTCCTTTTTATGGTAACACAGATAGTAGAATTTGCAGTGAAAAGATCAGAGGAAATGTCACTTACTTCATTACTCTATGAGTAATTATGATTAAATAGATGAATAGGGGAGCTCATTACATTATTTTTTTGGCTCCCGAGTAATTCCTGAGCAATACTCAAAGCAAACTTCTCACGCAGTGAATAAGCATGCAAGTGGGTGCATGGCTGTGCCAAGTACTACCTTCAGTGGGACAACACACTGGAAATGTTAATTTTGGCCCTAATTTCTTCTTAGGCAGCTATCCACCAGCTTTCATCAAGACCATACAAGTTTAGAATTGCAACAAGTAAAAATACACACACAACGAGACTAGATTCTTTGATTTGTAATGGGTAATTTAGCTATCGGGCTCCAAACTTTCATGAAACATAAAATCACCAAAAGTCAAAAATACCCAAGTGCTAATGTATATTTCCTTTTTACATGCCTTTCGGTTTTTTTTAGTTCTTTCTTCTTGACATAACCAACTATAAAATTCTCTATTTTAAAAATAATTGTAGCAGAGAGAACACCCTTTTCAAAGTAACTTCAAAGTTGCGTAGATACACTTGGCGTCCCACAGATGCACCTAAGTCACATTTTTTTTGCTACCCAGGGCATCACTTGAACCCCTGAACTAATGCCTCAGCACGTTGACCTGGAGTTCTCAAACTGTGGTGCACGTACAGACCCAACACGCAAAGCACTTCAATAGAGCACATAGCCCATGTGGCTAATACCCATTCAAGAAGGTCCAACCTCCCCTACTGTCCGATGCCAGAAATCAGGAAAAAATTAGGAAGTCGGTTCCCTAATTTGCTGGGGAACCATGAAAAAGAAATAGCCTGGATTCACCACCACCTTTGTGACCTCTGCTACCCAGCTACTTATTTGCAAAAGTAGAGACACTTCTTTTGAGAGCCAGGAAAAAAAACCCAACGCCAGAACACACAGTAGCGTAGAACAACACAGCAGGTCTGAAATATGCGCTGAAAGTCAAACTGACTTGGCTAGAACTGTTAACTACCATTTGACTTACAGCTAAATTAAGATCTGAAATCTTGAAGACAGCTGCAAAGCTCAGTACTGAGTACACCACATCACAGCCCAACCACGCCAAGATCTCAGTCTGGGTAAATTGTGAGAATGTGAAACCCATGAAGAGTGAGGTCAGAGTTTATACTGTGAACAGAAAAATTACTCACATTTCAGCAGGGACTAAGGGAAAACTGGACGAAGATTTTCTGTTACGTTGGACAAAGGAGATCTCCACGCTGTGCTACTGCCACAGATGCAACAAATGAGAAGTCAGTCTTACTCCCTGGGGCTAAAGTTACTACCTCAACGCAGCTGTCAGCCAGCACAGCGCAGATGCTGTTTGGTATTACATACCATATGCACATAAGCAGTGGCTCTCAGAGTCGCGTTCGCAGGAACTCCTGCTGCTGGTGGTTCGGTGGCCGTGCTGAACCATCCTGACATGGTCCATAACAGCAGAGTAGAAAAAGGAGTTGTATTCTTCTACAAAGGAAGTTCAAGGGCTTCCTAAGGCATGACCTACCTTCCACATGCTCCTTGTTCCAAGGCATTTGGAAGGGCTCCTGCTGCCTTGGAAGCTCCATAACACTGAGTAAAAATGACCGTCAGGCACATTTATCACTGTGTTACACAGCTCCAGAGTGAAAACAGAGAAGACGAGATGCAACTAGACAATCTTCTGGACGGCTAAACTTCCCAAGGAACTCCCTCACCAACACTGCACTTCTCTGCATTTATTTCAAGGAGTAAAACAAAACATAATCCAGAATTCCTTTTTCCTCTGTTCCTTCTCATTCTTTGAGAAAGCAGCTATTAATTACAAAGTTTGTTTCTTCTTAAAGCATGCAATTTCTTTTTACTTTCAAGCATTTTTTTTTTTTGTCCGATAAAAAAGCACTGCTCATACTACGTATTTGCTCAGGTTGTCATGCTTTCTCTCCATTACTAACTGCTTTTAGCTCAATGGAACAAGAACTGTGATAACTTATGCTTAGGTTCAGCCAAATGGGAGTCCTGACCCAGAGGTATTACAACAATATCAAAACATCTTAGGTCTACAGAAATTTATGTACATAAGCATGTCCTTAAAGGAAAAAAAAAACAACAAACATTCACCCTGTCACTGGACAACTTAAAATGCTCAAAAGGTGCCCTCCTTTTGACTGCTGGGGAGAAGGCAATGATGTATCAACTTAAGCCCCATAACTTCCTAGGAAATTTCATCTTTGTTATTCATGACTGGTTTGTGATATAGCTGAGAACAACATGCCCACAGTATCTTTGCAAGGCTGCACTGGTCTGACAGCTCACAATGCATGCTAGGTGCCTGAAAAAAGAACTCTAAATGCCAGAAACAACTTCTTCCGCCAGACAGGGCTGTCAAATTCTAGTTCATTACAAGCATAAATGTTTCCTTGAGAGTATTGTGGCTTTAAACTGTATTTTATTGGTGACATTTACCAATGCACTATAGTAACGCAGTCACTTGAATATCTGGTATTTCTTTCTCTATTCACCACTGAGAAGCTAAGCCAGAGTAACTCTGTCAGATGATAACATTATTTCCAGTAACAATTTCTTTCCCCACAAAATTATGCCTAGTGTTTGCCTCTTCACAGTCAGTCCAATCTGGAGTAACTTTTCTGCCCTGATACACTTTTAGTGGGGCCTCCTTTTCTACTAAAGACATCATTCCCAACAGCGTTAATAAAAACTGCAGATGAGTAGTCCAAGGGATAAGATCTAGAGGTTGCAGTGGAGCCTTACGTAATACTTCCCCTTTCTCTGCAATAACAACTTTCTGGGCTGAAACTTTCTTTTAACCATTGCCCTGGGCTGAACATGTTGAAGATCAGAGTCTTAAAAGGTTCCTAAATATTAGAAAAGCGATGCTTTAAAGAGAACGCCCAGAAAAAGAATGGAAACAAAAAGGATGAGCATCCTTAAAACTTCATCCCCTCAGCAGAGCGATGGAACGACACGGTGCCTGTGGTAATGCTGTGGTAACGCCATCTGATGACACAGGAGGTCCCATCCACTCATATCCCTAATAATTTTACAAGGTTTTATTATGAAACTTTTAATTACTTCCAAAGTTAACAATCAGATTTTCCCTTGAAGAAAAGAAAAATATTATGAAAGCTTCTTTTTTCTCGCAACCCACACGAACTTGGCCCTTGGGGACAGGCTTCACCCCGGGCAGCCCTCCCTGCGCAGCCCCCGAGCCGCCCTCTCCCCGGGCCAGCAAAACCCCCGCGGGGGCTGCAGCAGAAATGAGGTTACCTTGTGTCGATTCACTTCCAGCTGCCTGCAGAGGTGCTGTAACCTATGCCAAAAGAGTGACTCGCCCACTCTGGCGCTGTGCCGACAGCGGGACTTCCCAGCAGTGGGGACATGGCAGCACCGCCACCACGGCAGAGAATGAAATGGAGATGGGGCATTACTCCCAGGAGACAGATTAAGCTGCAAAAATGCAGAAATCTGCCTAAAAATGCAGGTATGCTCTTATCCCTATTCCACAGAGTACCTCAGATTTAGCAGGGTCCCAGAGTAAGTATTTATAAAGCACATGAGAGAGCGAGTCCATCTTTCCCTATTATGGCACCTGGGCACACAAGGAACCAGAGCCCATTTCCACCCGAAACCTCACCTTGCAATAAGTAATTCCTAAAATGTCTAGGTAAGTACTACTAAATAATTGTAACTATAACTTTATATGGGATAAAACATTTCCATAAAATGACCAGGTTTTAACCCCTACTGTTTAACCCTCAGTAGCTCGGGTCCCTGTTTCTCCTCACATCACGTGTGCCTTTCCCACAGCAGACCCTGCGCCCTCAGTGCGAGCTGCGTCTGCTTCACCTCCATATTCTCTCCCATCCCCCTTATTGCTCCTCTTTCACCCATTCTCCTCCTTCCTGTTTACTCTGCAGAGCTTGTGGCAGCGCCACGTCTCATGCTCCTGCTGCCCGTTCCCTCGATCATAGCTCAGCTCTCCTCCGCTCGCCACCAGCAACACCCACAGCCTTGGGTCCGTGGGTCCCATCAACGAACTGCAAAGCAAAGGCCTTGCAATTCGTGCCATCTCCTTCCTCCTTCTCCACGCCACCCTTCTCCTTTCCACATTTCCTCAGGCTTCACCTCCATTCATGGAATTCTGTGGATACCCTTCACTCAAAGTAATAAAAACTCCCATAAGCACCAGATCTGCACAGGCAGAGAGCTAATCTGGTTGCAAACGAAAATCCAGTGCTCTTCTGCGAATGCAAGGATGGGCGTATGGTTTTGCACGCTGGCAAAACCTCTGTCCCACCGCACCTAACGCATGCTCCCGCCTAGTGCTCTGCTCCAGCCTGCCTCACACCTTCTGTGCCACTCTGGGATGCTCATCCAGATTGGGTTCCTGGCAGAAACGAGATGCTGGAGTATTTTTGAGTCTCTGCCCTCTGACATCTGCTAGACCTATATGAAAAAACAAAAATGACATTGAAGATAAGCTCATAAAACATCTGCAATATTCTTCTATCCTGCAACAATGCTGATACTTGGAAAGACATTTGTGCAGTACGCCATCCGTGAGCCAGCCTGGGGTTCCATTATTTACAGCTCAAATGTCTCACCTGCATTCATATTAAAATTGGTATCACTTATCAATAAACTACATTTTCGACTACTTTCAATTCTTCTGTAATATTTATAGAGCATACAAACTGCCACATAATACTCCTTTTTTCTTTTTTTGCTTTCCTCAGAATACTTTTGAGAGAAGTACTGCTATCCCCACCACACAGCTAAGGACAAGGCACAAAGTCCAACACGCTTGCTGAACTCCTGTGCAAGCAGTTCAGCAAGGACTAGCCGAGAACTTGTGCAAACCACCCAGCGCCCACAAACCCAAACGTGCTGAGAAAAACACTCAAACGATCTCTACACCTTAAGTGTGCAGAGCTGCCACATCAGGTATCAGCCACTAATATCTGATAGATATCAGATAGCTAATGGCTACGGACCGTCTCTTTGTATGACTGTTTCTGGCTTTCTTTTCACATCTTTTGGGCGTCTACAGGCAATTAGATCACCCTGCCTAAAAGAGAGATAATTTCCCTGCAAAACTCTGGCCCCATGCACCTTCTCAGACCATCAGGGCTGCAGCAGTGGTCCTACTTTAAGTAGTACGTGCTTGATTTGGGAAGCGTTTTTCTGTCTTCCTTTTCTGTCAGTGTCATGCAGATTGGTTAGTATGCCGCTGTACTTTAGATCATCCTGAATAATTAATAAAGAGTTTGCCAGTTCTCGAATATATTAGTGATGAAGAAATACTGCTTGAACTTGTGAACTGTGATCAGCTTGCTGCAGAAGAGAAAATCTGTTCTCCTCCCTTCATTACTTCTTACAATAATACAGTCAAAGAAATCTTCTGAACCAAAAGACAATATTGCAAACGACTAATACTCATTAAATATAATAAATCTGCCTCTTTTGTTCTACATGTACATTGCGCTAAAAAGCCTAAACAGAAATTGCAGAAGGAACATCTTAATAAAAATTCATCTCTCTCCCTCTCCTTCTGCGATCATAACGCAGGCACTTACCATTTCTAAGCAATCTTAAAACAATCCTGACCAAACACACTCTGAAGTGCAAATAAAAGAGACAAGATGGGTGAAATACCTAGAAGGTAAAAAGTCACGCAGTCTGCTCTGCTCTCTCCTAGTCTCTGCCACTTTCAGTAACTGACCGTAACCAGCGACGCAGCAACAGGAGTCAGCGTGCTGGGCTTGTATCCCAGACTGTCACAGACCAGCTGGGTGACACAGGGCAGGTCATGGTCACTCTGGCTGCACTTTCTTATCTGACAAACAGCCTTTCCATAAAATGTGGGTGTTTTTTTTTCTAAAAAACAAAACAAAACAAAAAAACCCCAACAAATCCAAGTCCCAAGGAACGAGAATTACTTTATTACAAACACTAGGAGCGATGTCAAAAATTAAACTTCCCTTACTGGCAAACTTTCCTGCAGCTCTCCCCTGTGGACCCTCTCCTATCTTCCCACCAAGTACGTGCTAATGGCCATTGTGGAGGTAGGGCTGCAATGCTGGAGGTGGCCCTGAAGTTCCCAAATGCTGGCAGAAAAGGAAGTTTCAAGATGTTACTTCCACTCTTTATTCTTTCACTGCGGTTTGTTTACTAAGTCAGAAGAAGTAATTTTTAGAAATATAATGTAAAAAAAATTAAGAGATGTGGATAACTTGGATAAACACACACTGAGGATGAAAAACCTCAAAGCACATTTCCAAAACCCCAACCGAATGCACAAAGCCAGCAAATCTACGCTGACTGCCTATTTATAGAACTTGTCAGCACACTTCAGAGTTTTCTGAATATTCAAAACTAATTTTAGAAAGACAGGGAGCAAACCAGTGTTCAAAAGTCCTTGTTACTTCTGATATTTACTTCATTCAAAGCAAGCTGTTGATTCAGTTCTATTACTGTAAACTTGTATTTTTATAAGCAACTTAATGACAAAAAGAGACCACATGGTTAGAATTAGTGTTAAAATGATGTACAGGCTGTAACTTGCTGTCACAACCCGGGCTGATTCCCTGGAACACTGGAAAGTTTGTAGTAAGATACTACACAGCCTCATCGTCAAGTCCTTAACACCATTGTAATTTCATGGTTTGAAAAAAAAAAATTCTGCGTTTGGTCTTACTGTAGTTGCTCGTGCACAAAGCAAAGTATAACCTACACCCAGGTACATTCAGAATTCATCCTTCGATGCTTTAGGCCCCTAACCAATTTCTAGGGAACTGATCATCTTGTAAATCAGAGTGCACTGTCCTGCCATTTAGGCTTCCTTTATCTTGCTGTATTGGAAACGTATTGGGAGTATAAAAATCTCTGTCTGCAGAAAGGATCTGTATGCGCAGCAGGTGATAAATTATCCTGAAGATACACTATAAAGCTTTGATGGGTGAAAGGCAGACCACTCAGCTCCTCATGCTATGCGCTGTGGAACAGCAGCTGACATCTTTATCAGGGTGCTCCTCTTCTGTTTCCATTATAATCATATCCAGCATAACTTCACTGATCTGGGTATGTTAAAAACCGCATTCCTGCCTCTAACAAAGAGATGCATTTCTGTAAGCAACTTTTTGCAGTAGACACAGCTTCCTTAAAGACCTGTTCTTGGGGCTAATAAAGGAAAAAAAGAACATGTCCATACATAAATTAACCACAGCCAAAGCTTTGTAATGCACTGCTTGAAAGGCAATTTTTAAACTATAAAGTGGTTAATTTAGCTGCAAACCTGACCAGTTTACACATTTCAGCAACTTTTTGCTATCGTACTACACTGTTATACTTAACACTATTACTGTAAATAGTGCAATTTTGATTTAGCATGCATATTCAGTGTAAGTGATTACCACAGCCTCTTTGGTATGCACAGCATACTGCTCAGTGCCCAAGGTCTCACAGAAACAAATTTGGAGGAAAAAAACCTAGTATTTCTCCACTGCACAAAAAATTTATACAATACAAGCAGCTGTATAAATAACAGGTTTGTGGTTGCGCTTACAACTTCAAATGTGGCATTTCTTATATTTAACTGGTCCTAATATAAGTTACCACTCTCTCCGAGCCCAGTACTTCTCATAGGGAGATCTATAAAAATGGCTACTGCTTCAGATTCTTAATATAGCTTTTGGCTTACGTTGCTCTTTTGGGATAAGAAAGAGATAAAAAATTTAAAAAATATATGAAAACTAAAAAAACCTCCTCAGTGCTAATTTTAGTAGCTAATACGGTAGAGAAGATACCTTTTCTCGTCTCAGTACTGCTTAATCACTTTTAACATTGCTTAAAGTATATATAGATACACATATATGTATTTCCAAATACATACAGATACACAACTAAAAAGAGACTGAGCCACGCAGTATTTCAGCTCAAAGGTAAAAGCATGAGAGATTTATGCATGAAAGAAATCAGGCAACTACAGCACAAATTCCCATCCACCATAAACATTTTAACAGCTATTAAAAATGTTTGTAACTGAAAAATAGCATAGAAACAACACACTGGCGTAGAAAACATGATTTTTTGTTGTTGTTGTTGTTAACTAGATAGACTAGATCTAAATTCAAATCATGTCTCAGCATGTATGAGACAATGGTCTCACGCAGCATCCTTTTTGCAGATTGTATCATCAAATAAAATAATACTTTTCTTCCATGGTTGCTTGTTAATGGATACAAACATGGAGCTTCGCCTAATCTTGGCAACATGAAATTTCATTACTGAAAATATACTGACCTCCAAAATAAACTCTCACAAAATTGAAGTGTAATACATATTAAGGGAACTAATTGCATAGTATTTTAAATTTCCTGCATGAAAAATTATTGTGCACTTCTTGTTTGCCAATTATTTTGCCCTAAGAGGGGACAGTTCATAGAGTGGAAACACAGCAGAAGACTGGATGTACAGCAGCCTCAGCAGATGCCCCGAGAGGCAACATGGTATGGAAGGAGCGCACAGGCCAGGGGCAGTGGTGAAGGAGGACCTGGGGGGTCGGACTGCATGATCTTTGAAGGTCCCTTCCAACCCAGACCGTTCTGTAATTCTACAATTGTGCCTGTGTCCTACGACTGGTGTAAGTCTGAGGGTAGAGGACAGAGGAGGAGCCCAGTGTTCCCATCTGGAGATGACCCTGGAGCTGAGGGCAAGAGAGGTACGGCCTGTCATGCTGCAGGGTCTGACCCACAGCAGCGGGAAGGAAGAGCAGCGGTGGGTCACCGAGCAGGTTTTGGAGAGTGTGCCCACAACTATGTGCTATTTTCACCTTGAAATTTGCTCAGAACACGATTCTCCTGTCAGAGATTTTTAAATGCCAAACTAAGCACGCGTAGCAATCCAAAGAGACACAGCTCTGCTTTTTGCTTTGAAAGGTTAAGATGAAGCACAGGAAGAGGGGAGTGTAATTGTTGTAAAACACAATATTGCCTGAACATCTCCCTGTTGGGAAAAATTGCTTTTGGAGAGTCTCCAACTGCCCAGATGAGGCATTTCCATTTACCTCCTTATCTGAAAGAACAAGAAATGAAGTTACAGGCTTACTTTGTCAAGACAGGCATGAAAAATGACATACACAAATAAAGGAATGCAGGTATTTCCACTTTTTGATGTACAATTAACTGCACATGTGTAATTTATTAAAAGCACAAGACACTAATCAAGTGTGCAGCATACATATTTCTTTTCACCATGGCATGGCCTGAAAGGCAGTAAAGAAATTATTTTGGCCACCTGCACAAAGGTAGGGGATTAGTGCTGAAGAAAAAGACACCAGCAGAGACTGGCTAGGGGAAAGCACTAAAGCGAAGAAAATCGCTTCTGGAGCAAAGGAATTCAACGGAAACACCAGACCCCAGGACTAGCAAGCCAGAAGGGAAGGGGATCTCCCAGCTGATGCAGCAGCAGATTGCCAGCTGATGGCAAGAGTCCTCTCCACACTAACAAGGCAAAGGTCCAACACCATCCTCAGCTAGCCTGATTATGTTGAGCAGTCTGTAACCGGTGTCTGAGATGCAAAAGCCAAGGCCAAGAGGCACAGAACCATAAGCTAAAAGAACAAAGGTTTTACCCAAAATGGTGAAAATTCAAGAGCCTGTCAATTAGGACAGCAACTCCAGTCTGGCATTCATAAGGCTTACAAGACAATATATGAACATACCTCTAGACTATTGTTTGTTTTTATTATTTTAATGGACTGCTAATAGTAAGACAAGAGTAAGGCACACTTCTTTAATACAAAAAATCATAGTATCAGTTCCTACTGGCAGGGACTGGGAGGAGCAAGAAGTCTCAAAGGAAGTTAATATTATTTCAAAGGAGAAAAAACCCACCAGCCTGAGTTCTGTTGAGTGATGGAGATGTGAAAGAATTAAGACGGCTATGATGTATAAGACTATTGATTATTCCCAGGCAAACTGTATTTAAGTGGAGCAACAACTCTCATCAGTGAGAGACTAAATTACTGCCAAGATCTGTCTTATAAAGACAGCAGACAAAAAGGTTCCTCTACTCAAATCAGGAAAAGAGAAAACGCTGACTTCCAACCTGATAAATGTGTAATAAAGATACCAAAATAGAAACATTTTACACATAGGAGAAAAACTGGCATTACCCAGCACAGATTTGAAAGGGAAGCAAATCTACAGAGGAAGGAATGATTAATAAATATTTGACTTCATTGATTTTGAACAACGTGGCCCCATCCAGCAATCTAAAGAACAGGAAAATGCATTATGTAAGTTTGATTGCGATATTCTTCTCTTTTCCTATTACTGATCTCATTGTATTAGCATCTTACTCTTCCATGCTTCTGCAAAATAAAATACTAACTGATTTTGAGCTATACTGATTAATAATCAAAGATCTCTGATTTTTCAAGCTCGGCTGATACAAATAGCTTCATTTACATATGGATGTGTTTCCAGCTGCACAGTAATGGCCATTAACTGTTTCACAGTACCCAAGCCAAAAACCAGGAGCTTCTTATTTGCAGACACATACTGCTACTATAATATTGGAAGTCTGCACCAAAACCCAAGCCAAAATCTGCAAACAAACAAACCTTTTTACATAGAGAAGGAAAAATTATCAAGCTAACATTTTAACTAAAAATTAAGTTATTTTTAAAAACTAAGATATGTTAATTTCTGAAGAGGTAAGGTGTCTTGTCCAGACAGGTTTTCACATAGCTGCTTTAATAATCACACAGGACTCAGAGGAAGATGCAAGTAGTATTTTAAAGTTCTGAGTGATAAAACCAGCAATCACAAAGATTTACAGTAACATAAAAGGCACACTGCTCTAACAGGCAAATCAACTTCACTAGTGTGACATGCGAGTAGAGCCCTGAAAAAACACATGCTTCTATCTGTACTTCATCACATAAAACAGTCTTTGGCATCTAAAGCATAGGCAGAAATAGTTTATGGAAGACATTTAACAACAGAAACCGGTCCTGGCTATCGGTCCTGAACAGCACTGTCAGGTGTTCCCAGTACAGCAGAGCAGGCACTGACCCAGGAGAGACTCCTACGAGCGGTTAGCAGAAATACAGAACAATTACACCCCACGGTAACTTTAGCACTTCACTTTGGAAAGAAAAAAATCTTCCTTTTGTAATAAAAGAAAAAGAAAACATGAACCCATCCTCCTAGCAGGAGCGCAGCACGGGACAGGTAAGGATGTTAACCGCAAGAGCCCTACACCTTTCTGTAGTCACAGTTCTTTGTTGCCTGGCAGTACATTGGGAGGATGCTCGTATTTAAAAGTAAAAACCTCAGGCTGCCACGGAGCCCCTGGATGAATAACAAGGAAAGCACGTTACCTTTAGCAAGCCTCCTCAGGATTTGACAGCGGCATTTAAAAGAGACAGCTATCATTCTCGCCGCCTGCCTCCCCCGGCAGCGCGCGCTCAGGGCTCCGCTCGGCTGAATGCAGCAGAAGCCAGTGAATTCCTCCTCCCGCACATACCAGGCGAAAGGTAGCCCCGGCGGGGAGTGACAAAGCTCAGTTCCTCTTGGCTGATGCAGAGATCAGCTCCGTGTCATCCGGCAAAGCCGTGTCATTCACCACCACCTGCACGCGAAGACCCAGGGCTTGAACAGCGGTATGCTTTAAAAGCTAGAAAGCATCCAACTGCACGCACGGACGCGGGTATCGCACGGAGCCGTCCCCCAGCCTCTCTCACTCCCCGACTGTGCAGGGAGTGATGGTCGCCGTGCCAGGCAAAGAACCCCGTGTTTCAGCAGACGTGGCGATTTTTCTCCTCTTTCCTCACATCTTTCCTTTCCCTTAAGGTTTCCTCTGGGTAAGTACGGCCAAAACACTAGGAATCATACTTCTGGGGGAGGAGAATCCTATTTCAAATGGAAAATATTCTAATCAAAGCATATTTAAGATATAATCTCACAGATCGGTAAGGAAGAAGAAAAGAAAAAGCCTGATTTTATCACCGGGAAAGCTTTCTGACAACTGTAGACAAGCCTATTACAGCCGTTGAAGCACAGACCACAGGGGGAGGGCAAGAGTCGGAGGGAAGTGATGGATTGCTGTGTGTGGGCAGCACCGCCGAGCATTTGATTACACCAAAATAAATAAAATGATGCTGCATATAAAACACACAGTGAATCGGGTTTTCTCCCCTCACTGGAGAAGAGCGCAGCTTTTAGTGCACCTGAGAATTTATTTCGCCAAACGTTGCACTGTTGGTAAGATTTTGTAAGATTTCTTCAGACCACCAGGATTTTTACGTTCTCTTACGCCTATTCAGACAGCAAATAAACCCACCTTTACCATTCATTCAGAAAATGATGAAGTGGAGAATACCACTTAAGCGAGAGCTCCATCCCACCTCTATGGAGCCAAAAATTTTGTGAAGGACAAAACTCCACATCCATTCTAAAAACCAAGCAAGCACAGAAACATAAGCCATATAAAGTTTATAAAGTTAGATTTATGCACAGAAACCAAGTGCTGCATCGAATATTCTCCTTTAAAACAACAGAGAATTATTTCTTTGTCAACACTTTCGCTTCACTTGGGTGATGTATTTAAAACTGTCTTCACATACTGTGTCCCATTCACTTGGTTCTATTACCAAATTGCTCAGTTTATCTTGTGCCACTTTCTATCGCTATATTTAATGTTATGGTCCAGGGTCAGGGTGCGCATCTTCTACCGTCAGCTACTGAGAGCCAGGAGGAGGTACGGACAGCTTTCACACTTGGAGCCGTCTCTCCCTGCCTGCTCCGCGCTGCATCAGCAGCTCCGTGCTTCCCATATTCCAACTTACTATTACAGTAATTGTTTTTCTTATTCTTGTTTTATTGGTTATAGCAACAGCCGTATTTCCAAGGCCAAGGTGAAACATTCCATCAGCACAACTGCAATTGCCCAGACAGGCCCGGTGAAAATTGATTTTATTTCATTGTCATTAAAACCAGATAGGGGTAATCGAGTCATCTGTTCACCAACCTTGTTATCGCTTACTTGTAGTGGCTGTTTGTTCCAAACAACTGTAAAATCCAGCCAGCAGAAAAGCAGACACACCTGAAGCCATGGGCTGATGACTCCAGCCCCATAACCGCAGACCTCCGGCCAGGGATCGATGGCGTGTGCAGGGAGGAGTGAAACCAGGGGAAGAACATGGAGCTTTAAGCCAGTGTAATTACACAGTCCAGAAAAAAAAAGGAAAATCTTGGACTATCACAGAAGGGGAGAGGATTTGTGTATTCTCATCCCCCCCAAAAGAAACCAAGAAAGGAGTAAGTGGCTCTCCGTCTGCCAACGCTGCCAATACGCTTCTTACGGAGAAAATTTGCCACCATTCTTTCTTGCCACCTCCTGCTCAAGTAACAGGACTTGACACCAGCAACACCAATCAATACCACCCTGTTTCCAAGTTCCTTTCTCTGTGCTTCAGTGGAGAAGCTGTTCCAGAGACCATTGCAAGCCTATGGCCTCATTATACAGCCCCTGCTCGTGGCTCTTTCAGGTTTGAGACGCCGATGTTGCCCTGAACTTGCTGCTCCCCTCCTGCAGACCAGCATGCAGAATCCACATTACTGTCTTTTCATCTGCCAGGTGCCTGTCCTTGATGCCATAAATCTCATCATGCCCTGACAGACCCATTTTAACACCTCCCCTTACCTCAAGGGAAACCAGAAGATACTGGAAGATGATCATTTAGCTGCCCTAATATTTGTTCTTTGATTCTTCCCAGACGATACAGACGAGGAAGACTGCGTAGATGGTGGGGTCAGCACTGTCTACATCAGGCAGACAGGTCTGCGCTCCCACCTCTTTGGAGATGGACCTTGTTGTCACCTGCCAGTATCAGAGCCAGGCACGCCTGCAGTGCTCCTCCTGCCCTTCAAAAGAAGGTGGTTTTGGTCAGCAGCTCTCAACTCAGGAGTCTGTTTTTGTCTTCTCTCCTTCGGAGTGCAATTTTGACATCCTTGAGGACTTCTGCTGTGCAGAGAACAGCAAGAGGTTGTATCTACACCATGAGCAAGAACTGCTCGCTACTTGCCTTTGTGATCTGACTCCACCACTTACCCTCACTCATCCCCCTTGGTAGAGGGAGCAACAGAGAGCACGCTTAGGGAGCTAGGAGCCTGCGAAAAACACACTTCAGACACAGGAGAAAAAACCAAGCCTTTGCGTAGGGACATGCTGAGCCCCAATGGGATTGTGTAAAAATGTGCAAAGCAGTAATGATACAGAAACTGAGAGATACACGCAAAACCAGCTGCAGACCCGGTCAGATAAGGCTTTACTAACAGACAAAAGACGTCCTTGATCTAAAAAGCTTAATATATTGTTGACTGCTTCTTCTAGATTACTGATGCATATGCTAAACAGCCTCTGAAGCACAGCAACAACCACTTCCAACCAACCCAATAGGATTATTTTTGCTTGTGTTTCTTCAGACAATTTTTCTGTCCTTGCCAAAGGAGATCATGTGCAGATTTGAATTACTGAAGAAGATTTCTAAAACAATGATTTTGTACTTCAAATACAGCACTGAATGTGATGATATATTGTATTTACTGCAGGGTTTATTCTCTTTTTCTGGTAGTTCAAGTAATCCAGTTATTGGAACAATTTCTAAAATATTGACTCCTGACGCTCATGCTTTTACCACCTCCTAGCAGCACAGCGATCACCAGGATTGCCAGAACTGTTCTTGCCCAAAGTCCTGCTTCTGAAATTAATTTAAGTACAGCTCGGGCATTCTTAACTGTCCAAAATATATTTTTTTAAATGAAATTAAGGATTTTGTGATTATTAAATGTCCCAACTTTCCAAAAGTCAGCCATTGTTTTCTGAGCTATCCATCATTCAGCTCTGCAGATAGACTCATCTGGTTGTTTAGGAGAAAAAACGGGGGAGGAGGTAAAAAATAAAGGCAAGCGGGGCTGGGGGAAGGGGTAGATAATGTAGTATTAGGAGATCAAGAGTCTTTGGACATACTGAAAACTTATTTATACTCCATATAACACAGGTTAAAGTCTTCACCGTTAAATTTTTTCCTTATTAATTAACGGGGCTACAAATTTTACTACTATTTTTTCCAGGCTCATCTGTAAAAATCTCCTTTTTCATCTTGATCCTTTTGGACAGCAGTATGAATTTGTATCCCTTTTATCGCTACAGTCATTCCTTTCTTCAGGAATCTGAAAAGTTATTTATAAACTCTAGGATACATATAACAGAAATATTTTCTCAACTGAATGTATATTCATAAATACTCAGTAGAAGGTCACTAGACGAAAGAAGCTTATATTTCTATACGATAAGACAGGCAGTATAATATATGTATCCTACTTAACACCATCTTTGCTTAATCTCATCAGATCACATTAGCTGAAGTAAATGAAACAAAAGAAGTTAAGATCTATTACATTTCTCTCCAGGATAAAAAAAAATTTCTGTAATCAAATTTCTCTAAATTGAAGAGTATAACCTTTATATAGTGTGACATTTGGATACAATCAGGAAATTTCTGTGAAAACACAGTATTCAGTGAAGAATACAAATTCTGCAAACTATCAAATTGTGTTTGTGAGAAAAAAGCAAGTTTGCAAAAATGCATTTTTCATCCATAAAACATAATACTCATACTCACACCCTTCCACTTCATAGGAACATAAACCCCACTCACATGCTGCATCAAACATTTCCTTTCACACACTGACTGAGAAGCATCTTAAAGTCAGCTACACCCCTCTCCCCCATGTACTTGACAGGGGATTTGTCCACGAGAGCTGCTATAATTGTTTTTGGATGTCGCATTTTTCTTTACGAGTCAAGTCTGCGTGTCGCCACTCTGCAGGGGATGCACCACAGACTATTCACTTGGTCACAGCGACGTACACCAAAGACCTAGACCTTTAAAGAAAGCCAAGTCATGAGGTTCAGTGAGAACAGCGACATACTCAAACTACAGCCTCAATGACACATTAAGACAATCAGAAAGACATACAGATATCAAATGTTTAATGTGCCAGGAAGACACAATGATGTCTAGCAGATTCATCTGGATACGAAAACTGAAATGAAATATGAAAAACTCTGAATGTATTATGATTTCGTACAACTGAATATTTTGTTCCATCATTTTAAGAGATACCACTAGCATCTGCCACATTATTCGAACCAAAAGTCAGATTTTTAAGCAAAAAGAGAATTAATTTAGCTCCGAAAATAATAAATGACTGTATGGGTACTTCTGTTGTGAAAATGGAAACATTTCCACTATTGTATTTGATACGTCCTTCTATCAATCAACAACTTGCAACACAACCAAGAATCTCAATCTTAACAAAACAAAATTGAACATTTTTCATCCCAAAGAGAATAGCTGCATTCCCATGCAGCAGCAGTCTCGTGCAATCCAGCATTTTGCAGTGGATACTGTTTTACTACAAAGACTCCCCTTCACTACAGGGAGAGGGAACAAAATGGAAAGTGCACTAAAACCACCCTGTTGTTCCCCAGTGCTCAGACTGTCAACGCAGACAACTTGTCAGCTTTGCATAATTTGGAGGGTCTTGTAAATTTACATTTTTATTAAATCAGCTACAGCAGCTATTTTCTAGCTATATTAACTACCCTTGCAACACTGTGGGACAATTTCACCCAGGCATTGCCGCAGAAGGCTTCACAGGTCATGAAAAGTCATTCAGAGGTGTGGTGGCTTCCGTGGACCATTGCTGGAGAACATTTCACGGTGAAAGTGCAGCACGTTAGAAAGCAAGGATATACGAGTGCTGAAAGTGGTAACAGATGATGAGAATAAATCTGTTAAAGATGTGAGTGGATGCTGAAACACCATTGCTGTGGCACTGTACAAATACGGTAACTTCATTGCCCAGGAATAATTAGTTAAAAAAAAAAAAAAAAAATCATTCAGGGGCTTTCCGGGCAGAAAGAAATCTTAATTTATTGGCTCCAAGCAATGTTAGCCTTTTTGAATCAGCAGGTATTAAACAACTGCTGGTAATATCAGTAAATATTGCCACATTCTGGGATGGCTTTTTGTTAAAGCCTTTTATAATACAGCAAAGAAACACATTTTAATTGATTTTATTTTTTTAAAAGTCTGATTTGGCTATGTATTTTATAAAATTCATAATGTAGTATTAAAGGAAACAGAATACATACACCTTCTCTATACGAAAATAACTCTCCAGTACACACTACCCTCTAGCACAACATAAGGAACAGGACTCCCTACATTCTCCCTCCCAGCAATCCCACACCAGAGCTTCACAAAACTGCTTTACACCAGTTCTTATCAATTACTGGCAAAAACGAAACCTGTCCTTTTCGGTGAAACTGCGTTGATACAGAAGGGCTGAGAGATGTTTCTTACTGGAGAAACTGCCTCAAAAGACCTTTCAGATATGTAGCGCAACTCTTGACTTTTCATTCCTAACCTCATCTCATCTGCTGGCTGTTCAGCTTTTCCCGGGCTTTCCTAGTTGCAAATCTTTGTCTAAAAATAATTAGGGACTTCAGAGAATCGCAAAATATGAAGATATTGCATGTACTACAAAAATTAGAAACTTTCAGTAGCACGAGTATGTTGCTGTCTCTCAAAGGTAATTTCAAGCACAGGCACAACTAGTTGAGATTTAAATCAGAAGGAAGTCTCTTCAAGCAACCAATAGCTTGTGAACCATTTCAGGTGTTGCTCCATTTCTAGTACGTACATGTGTCTGTGCCCTTTCTTTGGTTTGGTTTACAAAGACAGAAGAGTGCGCTTCCTTTCAGGAGCATTACTAATAATTATAGTCCTTGTATCTTCTGAGCCAGCAAATAGTAAAGAACCTGATTTTTCAAAACCTAATGAAATAAACCACAACCAAGCTAGGCTGTCTGCCGTCCTAGCAGAAACAGGAGTGAAAGGACTAGGTGCCACCAGCGGCCCTGCGCCTTCCAGGATGCTTGTAGATCTCATGGAGAGAAACAACAAGCAACGACACTGTTCAACGAACACAATCAGTCCAGCGCGGGCTCCTGCCAGCAACGTGCATGTAATTACAGGCTCCGGGATTTAACGTAATCTCAAAACTAAAGGACGACTGTCTTACAAGTAGCTTCCACATGCTGCACTACATGGTTAAAGACTCCTGTAATTACAATTTCTGTAAGGCTTTGTACTTTGTTGAGGCTTTTGCAATTAGTCAAAATGATAACCTTCCTATTGCTACATCAGTCTTTACCAAAACACAGCTAAGCATTTCCTCAAAATTACCATACTGGAAGCAGGGACAATCTCTTACACTTAGCAGAAAACAGCTGGTTTTACTCTCGTTTAACAACAAAAATAAAGATTCTGATTCTACTGAAACCACTTGCACAAAAGTGGAATAATTATACCTTTCTCTCGCAGCCATGAAATTGGAATATCACACTACTAAATAAAATGTATATTTGGAGAGATGAGTCCAGAATACAACATATGCTTATTTAATTGACTACAGGAGATTTTTAGGCATTAAGTATGTTTTTACAGGCAAGCCTTTATATTCAAGATACTGTCAAAAAGGATGGCAATGGAAGATTACAGCTCTAGAGATGCAGCCCAGAGAAGGGATGGCACAAGCAGAGTTTCAGCTGGCACTACCTCCAAGCCTTGCGAGAAGGAGGGAAACACTGATTCACTGACACGGCTGTATTCCTACCCGCCTGCAAGCTGCAGGAAGACACTGTAGCAGCTGCTTTTCCGAAACAGAGTGGGTTTCTCTACTGAAATTAGGTTAAACACTGGATGTTGCCTGCGGTATGAGCAACAGCCAGCCAACTAGCACCGACCACTGCACCTTCCCAGGCCATGCTGACTACTTCAACCCAGAAGCAGAACTGGCGTGCCTGAAAACCAAAGATACATCAAAAATCCAGAAAATCAGATCGGGTATATACAAGATGGGAAGACACAAGCAATGGGGAGAAGAACACAAAAAAAAATTACTCCACTTTGAAAAATGGGTGCTGACCCTCCTGATTACGATGTGTCTGTTGGATAGAGCTAGCAGCTTCCCATTTGGCTCTAATTCCCAAATTTGTGCAGCACCATCCTGTCCGTATGCAAGCCGTGCTACACAGTGACACCAGACACACAAGGGGCTACCACCCTGGAAGCAGACAGGTAGGTACTGACCAACCTTTGGATGAAGTTGACAATTCCAGAGCAGGAACGGTGTGATGAGACCCTGTGCTGAGGTAGGCTTGTGCTGCAAACCTTGCAGCTTCTATCGCAGGGCGACCTGTGACTCAGTGACCAAGTTACTTCCTCTGGTTTTCTGTTCTGAAGTAAAATTTGTGAGAAAAACGTGGTTTTAGCTGGCCTCAAATTTGAAGCCTAGCATCCACACCAGGTCTTCTTCTGGCATTCTTCTGAAACTACGCACCTATTTGAGAAGGCACAACCCTGAAGTTCCCGTGCAAACACATCTGCGTTCATAGTCTCAGGAAGAACGTCGTACTGTTGTACATCAGCATATCACTGCATATAGGCACTATCATTGACACTTCGACACAGCCTTTAAACCCCAAGTCTTTGTTTTAGGTGATGATTTTTAGAATGGAATTAACGAACAATTAAGGCATTTTGGATCACCACTTGAACTATAGCTGTTTGAAAAGTATTTAAGACTATGAGCAACAATCACAAATAAAAAATAAGGACTGAGACCTACTGAGACTTGTGTGCTATTCCACTACAGACACCTGCATCCCACCGGGGACTGCACAATGTAGCACGCTCTGAATTCACTAGCCTAGCTCAAGGCTCGGAAATAAAGTGAGTTAGTCTGAAATAGTTCTGTGTTACTACAGTCAGACTCCATCTGGCAGCTAAGCAAAAGCTAGCTTGGGTATCTCCCAGTGCTGCACACTGTAAAAAAAACTCTGTGTGTCATCAAATACTTTTGTCATCACAGTTTAGTGAAAAGTCACACAATTAAGCATCCAAATACAAGACGGAAGAACAAGGAACACAGCCCACACCTGCAGTACCAGGGACCGTACCTCAGAATATGATGACTCTCAAAATGACTGTGCAGATCATTCAAGGTAAGTAAATGAGCAGCAACTATGACAACAGGTTTAATGCAATCATTGCTTGCATAAATGGGGGATGACTGCGTACAAGTACCAAAAAGATCACTACCTGCCTTGTGTAAGACCTATACCAGGACCCAGTATTCATCTCCAGTATCTATGCTGGGCTTCGCTTGGTTTGGATTTTTGTTTGTTTGCTTTTAAAAGGTTGAAAAACTGGATGGGGTGCAGAGAAGAGTACCGAGAGTGATTTGAGCAATAAAAATGCCTCACGCAGTGAAAGACTCAGCAAGTATAATATCATATTGGAAGAGTTTGGACAGTGACCTGATTACCCAGTGCCTAAGAGCTATCATAGGAAGGATGAAATAGTGCTCAAGCGCTTCTCCATCACTTGATGGACAAGGGAGGCAATGAAAAGCAGCACAGGAAAAACAAATGGTTTGAATTCAAAGCCAGTAAAATTCAAACTAATCACCACCTTCTGATGCGAAGATCGACTGACAGATATAACTATCAAAATGGTTCCCTGAAGAGCCACTGCCTGCCTGCCTTCCTGGAATACACATTTTTGCAAAACATCAATTATTGGACTGGCTGTAACAATAACAGGCTGGATGCCGCATCCTGCTCGCACGGGGGGTAACCAAACATCTTGCATGTCTTTTCTTGCCTCAGAAAGTATACAAAGAAAAAGATGAGACTGCGATGGCCTCCTGCTGTCTGTATCTACTTTTAACTACTGCTATGAATAGAAGAAATGGACACCATTAAAAAACAGACTGGAAGAGTCTTCAGGCTATTTTCATTTTTGAAATACTAACCAGGTTTGCACAACGGTGAAATCTGTACAAATAAAATGTTATTAAAAGATAGGACTAGCTAGAGAACATGTTTTACCAAATATATAATTAGCACTCATACAAAAATCTTTTTATAATCAGAATTCTAACGTGTTAGAAAAACTGCCCCATTATGCTCCAAAACTGCTCCACATGCTCAAAGTGCCAACGCTTCAAGAGCGGGGAAACCCTTTTGTGCCCCATCCTGACCCCCACACATCCCTTTGCTTTTGCCGTAAAAGAAGGGACAGGATCCTCAGCAACAGACGGCACACATGCACGTGCAAAGTAGCATAAAGCATGTTATTTACATCAGGAAAAGAGAACATCTATAATGTGTATGACCCAAAGGAAATTACCATCATGCTTTGCTCTCAGGAAACAGTTAACAGAACAAACCAAGGAAAGGTGCCTAGGCAAGGAGTTGAAGTATTTGTAACATAAGTCTCAAAAGCGAAAGGTTGATAACCTCAAGCTTGTTTCAGTGTCACTCCTCCATGGATCATTAGTGCTTTAGTGGTGTCACGCTGCTATTCATCACACTTTTAATAGCTCCTTCTAAAATACTCTTCAAGAAAGTCAAAGCTTGGCCAGATAACACCAATGCTTAAAAGTCTGTACACGTATTTAACAGGGTTCCCTCTCCTTTTTTTTATTTTTGTTTAAAATCAGAGAAATCCTACAATCTCTTAAGGTCATGACATCATACATAATAATGATAAATAACAAACTGGGAGCAGATAAATACAGAGGCAAAACAATGCATTCAAGAGGATAACTGAAAAAACTAAAGCACCAGACATCTTCCTATAAAGAACAAATTTTTCCTGTATTATTGTAAATTTACCACTTGTAAACTATCAATTAGTAGTAACAAATAATTGTTTTAATTATTTTTCTAATACTTCAACATTCTTATATAAAACCCCTCTCATACATTTCTTTTGCACTGTCAGGTATGAATTGATAGCTTACCGACAGACACCAAATTCTGTATTACATTTCCACTAACCAACTAGTAACTTTGCCTGGAACTTGTATACGTTATTTTTCAAAGCATAAACAATCCCACCTTGAATTCCTGATGAGTTCAAAGCTCTCAGGCTGGCTGTAGGGGCTTGAGAAGAGTTACAGCCTGGGCCCCGCCAGCCCCCCAGGGCTCAGAGTGGAGACAGACGAGCTGCACCAGCCGCAGCCCACCTCTGCCACCCCAGCGCTGCTCTGAACACTGCCGCTTTGCTCTGGCTTTGTCACATCATCAAAATTCTTCTTTTTGAAGATGTTTCCCATGATTCAAGAAGTCTCAGTGAAATTTTCTTAATAACCCATTCTAAGTTTTCCCTTATTTTTCCATGCTTTTCTATTGTACAACTATCATGACCTTTCAAAATTTCCCTTAAAATTCATCTCTCTCCATAGATAGCTGTTTTTTTCTACTAATTATCCACTGGATACAAATATGCTATACACATAAATTTTTAGCTTTTCTCATACCCCAGGACCAAAATCCATATGCTGCTTTTTACTGAACCCTTTCTGTCTGCTCCTGTGTTTCAGTATGGGAAACAGCCATAATTTAAGAGTCTTGGTGAAGTCCAAATAGATTTAAGTAGGAGTAGTTACCTTCCTCTGCCTGTGGCATGCCATTTCTTAGTACAGCGCTGGTAACTCCTTTTTGCAAGTGTTACTGCTATTATGGTACAGCAAACTTCACTGCTATATGTCCACACGTGCCAGTCTCTCTACTTTGCTCTGCTTTCCCAGCTTTCCATTCACAGTATATCATCATATCTTGGAATATTTCCCCATAAATACATTAACTTGCCAAATCATACACTATTCTTCTGCATACTACACATTTCTGATTGTTTTAAAGACTAGTGAAACACATCTCCACTCTTTTTACTATGTAGGTCTCCTGATCTAATTACATCTGCTAATTTTATCAAGTTAACGAGGTTGTTATGTCACTACAGCCTTCGTTATCCTTGAGTGAACTCCTGCGGGTTTTCTCCATCAACTCATTTTGAGGTATTTTCCTGTGTTAGATCATGAACGTTTGAAATTCACCAAACACTTAAAAAGACCCACAAACATCCTGAAGTACTGCATCGAGCACTAGTACTTCTTCCATTAACTTTGTATGATATTCCAAACTGTGACAGAGTTCATTATTTACAAACCTATATTGCTTATTAACTATGGCCACGTTATCTTCAAAACCTGAAAACCCTCTCCCTCTTTAATGCTTATTCAATATTTATTTCATTACTAAAATTTTATAGAAACCAACACCAAGTTAAAGAGAAGATGACAGCCAAAGGTACTTCTCTCTTTTTTTTTTTCCTCTCCTCTTTTCAAGTGCACATATTAACATATTCCATGGCACATCGCTAGCTTGCCACTCAAACGTAAGGTCAAACTCCACCTGGATGAGCACAAACAGGCTGCATCTGGCTGCATCTATAGATACCACAGCTCAGTGTGTTCACAGCCAGAGACAGAAAGTTGGCAATACTGTATGCTCAAATTTCTTTGTATTTTTTCACGTTACAGGCTTTACGAAAACCAGCTCATACAGCAACTGCTGTAAAGCCTTTCCCCGCCCCCCAACACATATTTAGGTTTGCATCACACCAGCTGCTGCATTTCAGCAATGAAAATAAACTTGCTATCACAAAGGGAAGGCTGGGTACAGATCCTCTCTATGAACTTACTTGGAAAGAGCTACATAAACTTAATTGATCAAAAGGGAGTCACAAAAGGATGAAATATTGTGCAGAGGCATATGCTAATGGTACTGCACCAACCTCCAAGACCCACTGCCTTACCGGAAGGGTCCATAAAAGTGTTGAGGTGATGGAAATGCTCCCGGAGCTGCTGCTTGGAATGCAGAAACGGGATGGTGACTGTGCCTTTTATTTATTTATTTTGAAAATAAGGCAAGGAGAAAGGGGCCTGCGCATTTTAGCAGGAAATTAGAAAGCTAGCTGACATAAATCCACCTAACAAAGCTTTACCAGCCCAAGTTCCCCTCCCCCTGCTCCTCGTCCCCGATCTCTCCGCTGCATCCGAACACCAGTGCTGCTAATGGATAAAAATGGCAACAAATGTATGCAACAAATCACAGCGGGCTCCTGCGCCAGCTTCCCCCTTCTGATTCATCAGATTCAGATCTTCATACTGCTGCTACGTATTAAAATCAATGTTCTGCCTCTTCATTATTGTCATTACTTCTCTTTCACTTCACAAGTTTCCTTTCCTTCAGACTGCTGCCTGACCAGCTTGTCAGGACACATTTAAATCAATATTTTGTGCGTGCGCGTGTGTGTGCTGTGCATCTGGATGCCACCTCATTATCATCTGAATTCCTATCATTTCTGCCAGAGTACAAAAACGTAGGGGTAAAAATCACGTCAAATAACAGAAGATTACAGCCATCTATCTCCATCATTTAAAAATCTGAAGTAACTACAGATTTTGCCATCAGCTCATTTCATACCTGATAAGAAAACCTAAATAAAGATTGAATGCAGCACTTTCCGTGATGCATGAAAACGCAATGCAGCTCAAGCAGAAGGCATTAAAGATTCATTCTCTACTTGGCCAGGACTGGGGCTTCAAGCTGCTTATGTCGCCTACCGCACCTGAGGCTCACCTTCCAGGTCCCAGAGAAAAACCCCAAATGGTGCAGGCTGTTAGTATGGAATTCAGACCTTTGGAGCTGGGTGAGTGGTAAAGTTACTCTTCGGGAGGGAGAAGCCCTACCTAGAGCAAATACAACCAAGACAACCCATGTTTACAGAGCAATTGCTACCCCTGGTCAAGCTCTAGGTCAGAGAAGCTCTGCTGGTACGGTGGTCTGGCAACAGGGATGCTGGCTCCTGCAGTACTGCCAAATGCATACTGGAGGAAATAGGGGAGGCTGCAGGAAGTTAAGATCCACAATCCTAGTACAGTATAAATAAACAGCATTAAAAAAAAATTAAAATATATACATATATATATAAAAAAAAAGAAAATCTCTGCTTGCTTTCATTTGCATATGAAAAGCCACCACAAAAGGAAGCATCATCTTTAAGCTGGTCGTAACGCAGGTACCCACTGCACTCTCTCCCATAACAACATGCCAGTGTCTTGATTTTTTTCTTTTAATTACAAGCACAGCATTCTCCTGAAAAGGTGTTTCATTTATGCCAATTCATGTCTTCTTGACATGAATGCAGCCTACAGCTACTGATGTCATTTTCACGAAGCTTCAGTAAAGAAGCTAAATTTTCTTAAAAATAACTTACAAAAAAAATCAAACCCCTAAAAATAATAATCCATATTTACACACTTAGCCACACACAGAGGCAGCATATTTGCCACTGACATGCTGATTTCAGGCTGTGCATTTTAAGTCTGTTAGTCTATGAAAAGGTGATGACCGCGTACTCCCGACTCGAGGAGTCTCCGAGCCGTGCACGTGTAACAGCCTTCTGCCGGGCACACGGAGCTGCGCTCCCCACCGGCCCCTGCCTGGGGCTTTCCAATGGACAGATCTGGGATGTGCCTGCACCTCAGGCGCAGGCAACTCTTTTCCCCGCCTTTTGCACAAAGATGGGGCAGATATTAGACAGGCTACTTGGAATGCTGGAAATACTGAATTGACTATTTCAAGATCCTATCACCAAAAGCAGAGATGAAAACGAAGTAATTTGCAAATGTTTTGAAGTATTTCATTTATATTTATTTTGTCTGTTCTTTCCTAGCCAGTCTTCACTCGCTCTGATAAACACATGTATAAATCTCAACTGCAAAATACAAAACCCTTTAAATAAAGCATCTGGGTCCTCTATCAAGTTTTTTTCTTTTTTTAAAAATAAAGCCTGGATACAAACCCTATATTGACAGTATCCCTGTAAGATCTGAGCAGAGGTCAATTCAAGTGCCACTTGCTCTCACAGGAACTATCGGTCCTACTCTTTGACATAACATCTGGAAGCCTGTATGAATAAACGGTCACTGATATTTTCCCTTAAAGGGCTGAGTTTACAAACCAAAGCTGTAATGCAACAGGCTCCCTCCAGAGCTGAGATTATCAGAAGCACAACAGATGTCTCATCCAAAATTTGTAGTTCTGGATCCTTGGCTGGACTGAGAGCTCAAAGGCCCTTGTTCTCTCTCTCAGCTCTTTAAAGTCAAAGAGGAGCTGGAAGAGCAGTAGAACCATACTGATACGTCTGCATGGAGCCTGGAGTTCAACCCCATAGACAGCTGCAAACCAAGAGGAAGACTTCCCACTCACTCTGAGCAGGAACAAAGACAGAAGTGAAAATGGCAGAGAGGACTATAAAGGTTTGTTTTCTTATCAGAGCCATAAATACTCAGTTTATTCCACATGAAACATTTGTTTCAAGGGACCGAACAGCTCAGAAGGTTGACTTTGATTTTGGGAGGCTTTCATTCGTAAGCTGTCAGCTTGGATCCAGCTGAGGGAGGTACTGATGGATGGTTTCTAATATCTAAGAGTTGCTTAGTGGCGTATGACAAATGACAAAGCAGTTACAGAGTGAGTTATATAGTGAGTCAGCAGTCCTTTCCCAGAAGGTTCAATACTAATTAAGAGGCAACTCTACACCCTTTGTGTAAGGCTGCCTGGAAACTTATGCCCAGATATCAGAAACAAATCACAACTGAACTAAATACCCTACGCTTCAGCATGGAAATAAATAACAGCCCTACAGTTGTATCATAGTGCATCCTTCAATACCGCGTTATGCTTTTACTGGAACAGCACATTTAGCGTAGACATGTGATGCCTGACTAACAAAAACCACATTTTGTTTGCTCAAAAATGCTAACAGTGTTGAAAAGTTCGCCTTTTATTTAAAACAATGGTTTTTGTGGACAGGCTCCTTTTCAAGTCCATCACCCCAATCCGATGAGCGCAGTCATAGGCTAAGCAGGAATAAGGACGAGGTCCCGCAGGAAGGCACGGAGCTATGGCTAGTGCATAGCTCACCTCCTCCTGGCTCCCCGGACAAGATGGTTCAAGCTGGGAGAGAGCCCTGTCTTTGGCTCTTGAAGAAAACCCTGCCATTAGCAATGGATTTGAATGATGGTTTGTATCGCATCCCTTCCCCTCCATTTGATGTTATGCTGAGACCAACAACCTTATTTCAGACACGTTCAACAAACGGACGGAGACTGCAAAAACAGAAAAATGCTTTTTCTCCCCCATGGTGAGTGATGAGTAGGAATGACAGATGCCCACAACTCGATCTCAGTCTCTCATGGTGAATTTTCTCCTCTTTTTAATCTGTGCCAGCTCTGTCCCAGCCACAGTGTATGTGCCTGAAGTGCTTCAAGCCCTGCAAAATCCTGCCTTGGTGGCACCATTTTCTCCTCCTTATTTTTTGTTGAACGTGAAAGTCCCATGGAAGGACCCATGTAAAACTTGTGCTGTATGTTTATCAGCACAAAAAAAATTGATAGGATGGAACATATCTAATTGCAAGGAAATGAGTTAGAGCAAAATGGCAGCAAGAACTAGTGTAATAAAATACAGTCTCAATTAAAAGTTACAATAACAATGCAAGGAAAGATACAATATGATGCACATTAATAGCCTGCTCAAAATCCCAGCACAGAGCAGTTTTAGACACAGGCAGTCTTCTGATAAAGCTAACAAATCATTTGATCAATGGGATCTAAGAATTACAATTAAGCAAAAGACTCATACCATATACACTTCACAGAATAGTTAAGGTTGGGAAACACCTTCAAGATCATCGAGTCCAACCATAAACATAACACTGCCAAGTCCACCACTAAACCATGTCCCCTAAGCGTCACATCTACACATCTTTTAAAT
>Ga0181612_133375_pt1 | contig 40481 bp, 49 predicted proteins | sample HoacroProtozoa21_FD_119630 | JGI IMG/M metagenome (GOLD analysis project Ga0181612, IMG submission 119630) | Hoatzin crop microbial communities from Cojedes, Venezuel. Combined Assembly of Gp0051906, Gp0051904, Gp0051908
ACCAAGATAGCGGGCGGCATCTTTGGCGACCATGCTTCGGCGCAGGCCGAAAACTTCAAGAAACTGCTGCTGACCATGAGCGACGACATCCGCGTCATCCTCATCAAGATAGCCGACCGCCTGCACAACATGCGCACGCTTTCGTCGCAACCCCTGAACAAGCAATACAAGATAGCCGGCGAGACGCTCTACATCTATGCCCCCCTGGCGCACCGCCTGGGACTGAACCGCATAAAGACCGAGCTGGAAAACCTGAGCTTCAAGTATGAGCATCCCAACGAGTATGCCGAGATAGAAAAGAAACTGGAGGCTACCGCTGCCGAGCGCGACAAGCTGTTTGTGGACTTTACCACTCCCATCAAGGAGGCACTCGACCGCATGGGCATCAAGTACCGCCTCATAGCACGCGTCAAGTCGGTCTATTCCATTTGGAACAAGATGCAGACCAAGCACCTGTCGTTTGAAGAGATCTACGACATCCTGGCAGTCCGTATCATTTTCCAGCCTCAAAAAATGGAGGAAGAGGTAAACGACTGCTTCGACATCTACGTGGCTATCTCCAAGATATACAAGGCGCACCCCGACCGGTTCAGGGACTGGGTGAGCCGCCCCAAGTCGAACGGCTACCAGGCCCTGCACGTAACCCTTATGGCCAATACCGGCCAGTGGGTGGAGGTGCAGATAAGAAGCGAGCGCATGAACGACATTGCCGAGCAAGGCTTTGCCGCCCATTGGAAATACAAGGAAGAAGGTTATACCGAGGAGGAGGGCGAACTAGAGAAATGGCTGAACACCATCAAGGAGATACTGGACGACCCGCAGCCCGATGCCATGGACTTCCTGGACACCATCAAGCTGAACCTTTTTGCCTCCGAAATATTTGTCTTTACCCCCAAGGGCGAGATCAAGACCCTGCCCCAAAACTCTACGGCACTGGACTTTGCTTTTTACCTGCATACCGACATTGGCTGCCATTGCATAGGGGCAAAGGTGAACCATGCCCTGGTGCCTATCAGCCACAAGTTGCAGAGCGGTGACCAGGTCGAGATACTTACCTCTAAGTCGCAGCACGTCCAGCCCATCTGGTTGGACATTGTGGGCACGGCCAAGGCCCGCTCCAAGATATCCGCCATCTTGCGGAAGGAGGCCAAGCAGAAGCAGAAGGAGGGCGAGGAACTGCTCAATGCCTTTGCGGCCGAAGAGAATGTGGAACTGACCGACATCCTGCTGCGCCAGCTCTGCAAGCACCACGGGGCCAAGTCGCTCGACGAGCTTTACCGGATTATTGGCGAAGGCAAGGTGCAGTTGGGAGAGGACGACCGCAACATCCTGAAGGGGAAAAAGAGTGGCGGCTGGCGCAGCATCCTGCGCTTCCCGTTTGGCGGCAAGAGCGAGGAAGAGGAGGATGAAGAGAAAGAAGAAGTGGCCCCTCTCTCCAAGGAGAAGATCAACACCAAGGAGGTGGTCAAGCTTACCGACGAGAGTTTCCAGAAGGAATATAAGATGGCCGACTGCTGCCACCCCATTCCCGGCGACGATGTGCTGGGCTTTATAGACGACAACAACCGGATTATTATTCACAAGCGCGATTGCCCGACGGCCAACAAGTTGAAGAGTGCCTATGGCGACCGTATCATTGCCACCGAGTGGGATACGCACAAGCAGATTACCTTTCCTGCTACCATTTACGTGGAGGCCATCGACACCATGGGACTGCTGAACCAGATTACCCAGATTATTTCGGGCAAGCTGAACGTCAACATGCGCGAGCTGAACATCAAGGCCGACAAGGGGGTCGTGGTGGGACAGATACAGCTGTCGGTGCACGATGTGGACGATGTGAAGACCATCTGCAACGAACTAAAGGAAATACCCAATATCAAGCAAGTTACGCGTGAATAGGGGAGCCGTGGGGAAAATGAGATAATTTTGATTTTTTCGATTTTAAACACTTTTCACGTTTCAAAATGTTTTTTATCGATTTTTATTTGCAGGGAATCGAAAATCTGACAAAATTTGCAAATAAAGTTATGCGAGGATTACTATGAGAAAGATTCAACTGTTTCTGCTTTTTGCCTTGTTGCTTTGTCCCGTGGCCAAGGCCCAGCGTTCTGAAAAGCTGTTAGACTTGCATGAGACGAAGTTCAACCTTACCGACGAGGAGAAGAAGCAAATCATTGAAAACATGCTCAACAACATGGTGTTGGTGGAACCGGGTACCTTTATCATGGGGGCTTCGGAAGAGCAAATGGCCGATGCCTTCGACTGGGAGAAACCCGGCCACCAGGTAACCATCACCAAGCCCTACTATATTGGCAAGTACGAGGTGACACAGGAAGAATACGAGGCCGTGATGGGTACCAGCACCGCCAAGCATGTGGGTCGGAAATGGCCCATCAACCGTGTGACGTGGCTCGATTGCCAGAACTTCCTCAAGAAGTTGAACGAGATAACGGGCAAGCATTTCCGCCTCCCTACCGAGGCCGAGTGGGAATTTGCCGCCCGCGGAGGAACCAAGAGCAAGGGTTACAAGTACTCGGGCAGCAACGATGCCAACGAGGTGGCCATCATAGACCTGGACGATCCTTCGAGCGAGCTTACGGTGGGGCAGAAGAAGCCTAACGAGTTGGGGTTGTACGACATGAGCGGCAACGTGTACGAGTGGTGCCAGGACTGGTCGGCCAACTATAGTGCCGATCCGCAGGTCGATCCCACGGGACCCGAAAACGGCACCCACAAGGTGTACCGCGGCGGCAGCTTCTATTATGGCGAAAAGTACGTCAGGGTATCGTATCGTAGCGAGTTTGCACCTACCAACCGATTTATCAACGTGGGGTTGCGACTGGTGGCCGACGATATGAAATAACTAGGATATATAAATTAGTAAGGAACGGGCGCACGAAAGTGCGTCCGTTCTTCTTTTTAGGGTTCTGTCTCGCCTTCAACAAAATCTTCCAGGAACAAGTTTTCCCCATCGAATACGGCATACGAGAACTGCTCTATCCAGTCGCCCAGTATCAGCATCCTGCTGTTGGCGTTCATCGTCAGGTCCAGCTTGATGTGGCGGTGTCCGTATATAAAGTAGTTGATGTTGGGGTGTTTCTTGAGGTAGTCTTTGGTATAAATCACCAGCGGTTCTTTGTCCTCGCCCATATATACCGGCTCGCCCTTTTTCTCGTGCTTCAGCCGGCTGTGCTTGCTCCATTGCCTGCCCAGGGCCACGCTCCAGCGCGGGTGTATGGCCGAGAAGCATGTCTGCAGAAACCGGCTGTGAAACATCGACCGCAGCAGGTGGAACTGTACGTCGTGGCTGTCGCCCAGCCCGTCGCCGTGCGCCAGGTAAAACAACTTGCCATAAATCTCGGTGGTCAGCGGCTGCCGGTGTATGATGACTCCGCACTCGCGGTGCAGGTAGTCGGTGAGCCAGAGGTCGTGGTTGCCCGTAAAGTAGTGTACCTCCACGCCGCTGTCGGTCAGTTCCGACAGTTTCCCCAGGAAGCGGGTGAACCCTTTGGGCACGACGGTCTTGTACTCGTACCAGAAGTCGAACATGTCGCCCAGCAGGTACACGGCATCGGCCGAGTGCCGTATCTTCTCCAGGAAGTTGACCAGTCTTCGTTCTTGCATCCGTGGGTGCTTGAAGGCCAGCGACCCCAGGTGCGCGTCGGCAAGGAAATAAATGTTTTTCATACGCGGTTACATTAGTCCCAGTTCTACCTTGGCTTCGTCGCTCATCAAGTCGGTATGCCATTCGGGTTCGAACACCAGCTGTATGTCCACGTCCTTTACCCCCTCTATGGTGGCAATCTTTTCGCGCACATCCTCTACGATGAAGTCGGCTGCCGGACACCCCGGGGCGGTAAGCGTCATGTCCAGGTGCACCACCGCATCGTCGTCCACGTCTATCTTGTAGATAAGCCCCAGGTCGTACACGTTGACTGGTATCTCCGGGTCGAATACCGATTTGAGTCGCTCTACTATTTTTTGTTCTATGTCAAACTTTGTCATGGTTCGCCTTTCAATTTTGTGTCAAAGCTACAATTTTTTGTGCAGACTGCCAAACCCTGCTTACAGCAGCCCCTCGTCGTTGAAACTGAAATAGCCGTTTTCGGTTACAATGACATGGTCTATAAGCCTGATGTTCAGGCTCTTTGCGCCCTGCATAATGTTTTGTGTGAGTTGCTTGTCCTCCTGGCTGGGGCGCCGGTTGCCCGATGGGTGGTTGTGCACCACTGCTATCTGGGTGGCCTGCCGTAGGATGGCTTCGCGCAGAATGAGGCGTATGTCGGCCACGGTCTGGTTGATGCCTCCTTGCGAGATGCGCACCTTGTCGATTACCTTGGTGGCCTGGTTGAGCAGCAGGACCCAAAACTCCTCGGTGGGCGCGTCGCAAAGGATGGGGTGGAACAGCTGGTAAATGTCGGCCGACGAATGGATTTGCTGCCGGTCGTTGAACGCCTGTTCCTTTCGGCGCTTGCCCAGTTCCAGTGCTGCCATGATGACAACGCTCTTGGCCGGCCCTATGCCGTTGTATTGTTGCAGTTCGCGCGCCTCCTTCTTGGCCAGCACGTTTAGGTCGTTGTGGCAGTCGTCCAGCACCCGCCGCATCAGTTCCACCGCAGTTTCCTCGGGCGAACCCGACTGTATCAGGATGGCCAGCAGTTCGGCCGTGCTGAGGTGGGATGGCCCCTGCTTCAGCAATTTCTCGCGCGGGCGGTCGTCTTCCGACCATTGGTTGATGTTGAGTTTCATGTGTATCAGTTGTAAAATTTCTTTTCAAATGCTTTGAACTCCCCCTTTCCCAGCACGCAGCGCTTCCACCAGGCGTGCAGGAATCCGGTGCCGTATCCCACCAGCTGTATGAACGAGGCTGCCACGCTGTAAAGCCCTATCTTGGGGCTGTGGTTCTTGCACGAGGCATCGATGAAGATGAGCAGCGCGTACAGCAGGATGGGAAGCAGCGCGTACTTGCAGAACAAAGCCGATACCAGCAGGAAGGCCAGTCCTAGGGTGAATACAGCCGGCAGCAGGTGCACCAGCTTAAGCGATTCGGGGTATTTCTTGTATAGGTTGATGCGGGCGATGCCCGAGTTATAGACCTGCTTGAAAAATTTGCGGAAGTCGGTGCGGCGCTTGTGGTACACCCAGGCGTCGGGGAAGAGGCGGCAGCGGTATCCGCCCTTGAAGATGCGGATGCTGAAGTCGATGTCCTCGCCAAAGCGCATTTCCGAAAAGCCGCCCAGCGCCTCGTATACGCTGCGCCTGATGCCCATGTTGAAGCTGCGCGGGTAGAACTTGTCCAGTTTCTTTTTCCCGCCCCTGATGCCGCCGGTGGTAAAAAACGAGGTCATGGCATAGTTGATGGCCTTCTGGATGTCGGTAAACGACGAGTGGGCGCGGTCGGGCCCCCCAAACGCGTCGGCCTCTTCGGCATTCAGTTCCTTCTCTATGGCTGTCAGGTAACCCGGCGGCAGGATGACGTCGGAGTCCAGTATCAGCACATACTCGCCCCGACTGCGTGCCACCCCGTAGTTGCGGCTGGGACCCGGACCGGAGTTGGCTTTCTCAAAGTATTGTATGTCGAGTTTGTCGGCATATTTCTGCACCACCTCCTTGCAGGGCACGGCCGAACCATCTTCCACCAGCACCACTTCAAAGTCCTTGCAGTCCTGCAGACAAAGGCTGTCGAGCAGCTCGTCCACTTCGTCGGGACGGTTGTAAACGGGTACAACTATAGAATATCGCATGTTGTGTCTTTTTTACAAAGATAATCTTTTTTACCAAACAAGGCAACTCTGACGACCTCCTTGCCGAAAAATATATGGTGAGCCGGGTGGAGCTTATTATATATAATAAAGGCACCGGGCCCTTTCGGGGTCCGGTGCGCTTGGCTGTAGAAAAATTCTTTACTTGGAGGTGATACGGCTTACATACGAACCGTCGCGCGTATCAATCTCTATGGTGTCGCCTTCGTTCACAAACAGGGGCACCTTTACGGAAGCACCCGACTCTACGGTGGCCGGCTTCAGGGTGTTGGTGGCCGTGTCGCCTCGCAGTCCGGGTTCGGTATAGGTTATCTTCATCTGTACCTTGATGGGCATGTCGGCATACAGGATGGTCTCTGTCGATGCGTCCGAAACCACATCCACCACGGTGCCTTCAAGCAGGAAGTCCACGCCGTTGATCAAGTTCTTGGCAATGGGCACTTGGTCGTAAGTCTCCTGGTTCATGAAGATGAAGTCTTCGCCTTCCTTGTACAGGTATTGGTAGGGACGGCGTTCCACCCTCACGTCTTCCAGCTTTTCTCCGATGTTGAAGCGGCGTTCGATCACGTATCCGTTCACCACATCTTTCAGCTTTACGCGCATAAAGGTGTTGCCTTTGCCGGGCTTTACGTGCAGGAAGTCTATACAGAAATATAACTTGCCATCCATCCTGATGGCGGTACCGATTTTGATGTCTTGTGCATTAATCATATTGTCGTTGTTTAAATTATTTGTTGCAAAAATAATGGAATCGGACAAAAAACGCAATAGTTTTTGCCATATTTTTTATCGGAAGGATTTGTTTATTAAAAAAAAATGCCTAATTTTGCACCCCGATTGCGATAAAAATAAAACAAATAAAAATTTAATATACAATGAAAAGAACATTTCAACCTTCGAACAGGAAAAGGAAGAACAAGCACGGTTTTCGTGAAAGAATGTCCACCCCCAATGGTCGCAGAGTATTAGCCTCCCGTCGCGCCAAAGGCAGGAAGAAGCTGACGGTTTCGGACGAATACAATGGCGTGAAGGCATAAGATTCCTTTTTGTAGGAGGTTCGGGCGCAGGACGCAGTCCGCGTGCGGACACCTTATTAATAATTTAAGGTAGAGGTGGGTTTCCCGTGCGGAACATCCACCTTTGCTTCCCATAGGGCGGCCGTGGTCGCCCTGTCATAAAACAAAGAAGCTATGGAAGACAACAAGCAAGTAAAAAACAAGATAGAGCTGAAACCCGAAGTGGCCGAAGGCGTGTATGCCAACTTGGCCGTCATCGCCCATTCGCCCACCGAGTTTGTGGTAGATTTTTTGCGTATGATGCCCGGCCTGCCGTACCCCACGGTCAAGTCGCGTATTATCCTGGCACCCGAGCATGCCAAGCGCCTGATGCTGGCCCTGCAGGAGAATGTGGGCCGGTACGAACAGTTGTTTGGTACCATATCGCTGCACGATGCGGAGGCCGCTCCTGTGGCGTTTGGCGAGGGCAAGGCCGATGCCTAAAAACGGGCTGGTGTAAAAAAATAGTTAGAAAAATGTTGTGTTTTCAAAAATTATATCTAACTTTGCACCCCGATTGCGAGAAAAAGAAAATAAAGATAATATAAAACAAAAAACAATTACAAAATGCCTACAATTCAGCAATTAGTGAGAAAAGGACGTCATGTCTTGGCCGACAAGAGCAAGTCTCCGGCACTGGACAGCTGTCCGCAGCGTCGAGGCGTTTGCGTGAGGGTTTATACAACCACTCCCAAAAAGCCTAATTCTGCTATGCGAAAAGTGGCCCGTGTGCGTTTGACCAACGGCAAGGAAGTAAACTCTTACATTCCCGGCGAAGGTCACAACCTGCAGGAGCACTCCATCGTATTGGTTCGTGGCGGTCGTGTAAAGGACCTGCCCGGTGTACGTTATCACATCGTTCGTGGCACGTTGGATACCGCAGGGGTAGCCGGACGTACACAGCGACGTTCTAAGTATGGTGCCAAGAGGCCCAAGAGCAAGTAAGGACTTGCACAAAAAAGAAATTAACTAACTAGTTTAGTTTTTTGGATGTAAGGTTGAGTAAAAGTTCCAAGCGAGGGACTTTGAAGACAAAGACACAAACAACCAAGAACGAAACATTATTTTTAAAAAGAAATGAGAAAAGCTAAACCCAAGAAGCGCCTGATCCTCCCGGATCCGGTGTATGGTGATGTAAGAGTATCCAAGTTTGTCAATCACCTGATGTATGATGGCAAGAAGAACGTGTCCTATGAAATCTTCTACAAGGCACTGGATACCGTAAAGCAAAAAATGCAGAAGGAAGAACTTTCTGCACTCGACATTTGGAAGAAGGCTTTGGACAACATTACTCCCCAGGTGGAGGTGAAGTCGCGTCGTATCGGCGGTGCCACGTTCCAAGTTCCTACCGAAATCCGTCCGGATCGTAAGGAATCGGTTTCAATGAAAAATATGATCAATTTTGCACGTAAACGTTCGGGCAAGTCGATGGCCGAGAAGCTGGCTGCCGAAATTATGGACGCTTACAACGAGCAGGGTGGTGCATTCAAGCGTAAGGAAGATATGCACCGTATGGCCGAGGCCAACCGTGCTTTCGCACACTTTAGATTTTGACCTAGGAGAGGTATTACAAAAGCATGTCTAAACAAGATCTAAATATGACTCGTAATATCGGCATCATGGCCCACATCGATGCCGGTAAGACGACTACATCCGAACGTATCCTGTACTATACCGGTTTGACGCACAAGATAGGCGAGGTTCACGATGGCGCAGCCACCATGGACTGGATGGTGCAAGAGCAGGAGCGCGGCATTACCATCACTTCGGCAGCCACTACCTGCCACTGGAAGTGGAACGACCAGGTTTACAAAATCAACCTGATCGACACTCCGGGACACGTGGACTTTACCGCCGAGGTGGAGCGTTCGCTGCGCGTGCTCGACGGCGCCATTGCCACCTATTGCGCAGTAGGAGGTGTGGAACCCCAGTCGGAGACGGTATGGCACCAGGCCAACAAGTACCATGTGCCCCGCATAGGGTATGTGAACAAGATGGACCGTTCGGGTGCCGACTTTTTCGAGGTGATGGTGCAGATGCGCCAGTTGCTGGGTGCCAACCCGGTGGCCATCATGATTCCCATCGGTTCGGAGGAGCATTTCAAAGGCGTAGTAGATTTGATAAGGATGAAGGCCATTTATTGGCACGACGAGACACTGGGAGCGGAATACGAGGTAACCGATATTCCTTCCGAGATGCGGGATCAGGCCGACGAGTGGCGCGCCAAGCTGCTGGAAACTGCCGCAGATTTTGACGATGATTTGATGGAAAAGGTCTTGAACGAAGACTACGACAACATTTCCGAGGCCGATGTGATCAAGGCCCTTCGCAAGGGTACGCTGAGTATGGAGATCGTTCCCATGACCTGCGGCTCGTCGTTTAAGAACAAGGGCGTGCAGACTTTGCTGGATTACACTTGTGCCTTCCTGCCTTCGCCCCTTGACACGCCCAACATCGTAGGTGTAAACCCCGACACGGACAAGGAAGAAGACCGCAGTCCTTCGGAATCCGACCATACCGCTGCCTTGGCGTTTAAGATTGCCACCGACCCCTATGTGGGCCGTCTGACCTACGTCAGGGTGTATTCGGGCAAGATTACTTCGGGTTGCGTGGTGTACAATCCTCGTACGCACAAGCGCGAGCGCATTGCCCGCCTGTTCCAGATGTTCTCCAACCGGCAGGATCCGGTAGAGGAAATTTCGGCAGGCGACATTGGCGCCTGCGTGGGCCTCAAGGACATCCGTACGGGCGACACGCTTTGCGACGAGAAGGCACCCATCGTGCTGGAGTCGATGGACTTCCCCGATCCGGTAATCGGCATCGCCGTCGAGCCCAAGACCCAGAAGGATATGGAAAAGCTGGCCAACGGCCTTGCCAAGCTGGCCGAAGAAGATCCCACCTTCACCGTGCATACCGACGAGCAGAGCGGGCAGACCATCATTAGTGGTATGGGTGAACTTCACCTCGATATCATCATGGACCGCCTGCGCCGCGAGTACAAGGTAGAGTGCAACCAGGGCAAACCCCAGGTTAATTATAAGGAAGCCATCACCCGCACCGTGTCGCACCACGAGGTGTACAAGAAGCAGACCGGTGGCCGCGGTAAGTTTGCCGACATCTTGGTCAACATTGGCCCGGTCGATGCCGACTACACCGAGGGCGGACTTCAGTTTGTCAATTCCATTACGGGCGGTGCCATCCCCAAGGAGTATATCCCTGCCGTACAGAAAGGTTTCGAGTCGGCTATGGAGAACGGCGTGTTGGGCGGCTACCCCATGGAATCGATGAAGGTAGAGTTGGTGGATGGTTCTTTCCATCCGGTGGACTCCGACCAGTTGTCGTTTGAGATTTGTGCCGTGCAGGCCTACAGGGAAGCTTGCAGGAAGGCCGGCCCCATCTTGTTGGAACCCATTATGAAACTTGATGTGGTGACCCCCGAGGAGTATATGGGTGATGTGATAGGCGACCTCAACAAGCGTCGCGGACAGGTAGAGGGTATGGAATCGACGCGTTCCAACGCCCGAATGATTAGGGCCATGGTACCCCTTTCGGAAATGTTTGGCTACGTCACCGTCCTGCGTACCATTACGTCGGGACGTGCCACGTCCAGCATGAGCTACGACCACCACGCCCCCGTGTCCGAGTCTATTGCGGCCAAAGTGTTAGAGAAAAAATAGTAAGTTAAATAAACGAGGGCCGGTTAGCGAATGACTCTTAACCGGTTTTCAAAACGTAAACAAATTAATTAAAGATGAGTCAAAAAATTAGAATTAAGTTAAAGTCTTATGACCACGATTTGCTGGACAAATCGGCCGAAAGAATTGTGAAGACGGTAAAGGCTTCGGGTGCCATCATCAGCGGTCCTATTCCACTGCCCACCCACAAGCGTGTTTACACCGTCAATCGCTCGACGTTCGTCAACAAGAAAGCGCGCGAACAGTTCGAGTTGTGTTCTTACAAGCGCCTTATTGACATTTACAGCTCCACCGCAAAGACCGTAGATGCTTTGATGAAGCTGGAATTGCCCAGTGGCGTTGAGGTAGAAATTAAAGTATAGTATTTTTAAAAATTAGTGAAATGCCAGGATTATTAGGAAAGAAAATCGGAATGACATCCGTATTCAGTGCCGATGGTAAAAATGTACCATGCACTGTTATCGAAGCAGGTCCTTGTGTAGTTACGCAGGTTAAGACAGCCGAGAAAGATGGTTACGACGCCATCCAGCTGGGTTTCCAAGACCAGAAGGAAAAGCGTTGCAACAACCCCATGCTCGGCCACTTTAAGAAAGCCGGTGTGACCCCCAAGCGACACTTGGCTGAGTTCAAAGATTTTGAGCAAGAGCTTAAGCTCGGCGACGTGGTGAATGTAGAATTGCTTAACGACGCTGCATTTGTAGATGTGATTGGCACATCGAAAGGTAAAGGATTCCAGGGCGTGGTAAAGCGTCATGGTTTTGGAGGTGTGGGTGAGACTACCCACGGACAGCACAACCGTGCCCGCAAGCCGGGTTCTATCGGTGCTTGTGCCTATCCTTCTAAGGTGTTCAAGGGCTTGCGCATGGGCGGCCAGCTGGGTGGCGACAGGGTAACTGTTCAAAACCTGCAGGTATTAAAGGTAATCGCAGAGAGCAACCTCTTGATTGTGAAGGGTTCTGTTCCCGGTTGTAAAGGTTCAATCGTTTTAATCGAAAAGTAATGGAAGTAAGTGTATTTAATATCAAAGGTGAAGACACCGGTAAGAAAGTTGTGTTGAACGATGCAATTTTCGGCATTGAGCCCAATGACCATGCTATTTATCTGGCTGTAAAGCAGTATATGGCCAACCAGCGCCAGGGAACCAGCAAGTCTAAGGAAAGAAGTGAGATAACCGGTTCGACCCGCAAGCTGGGTCGCCAGAAAGGTGGCGGCGGTGCCCGTCATGGTGACATCAACTCGCCGCTTTTGCGTGGTGGTGCCCGCGTGTTTGGTCCCAAGCCGCGCGACTACTCGTTTAAGCTGAACAAAAAGGTGAAGGATCTGGCCCGCAAGTCGGCTCTGGCTTACAAGGCACAGAACAACGGAATCATGGTGGTGGAAGATTTCAATTTTGACGCTCCCAAGACGAAAGATTTCGTTGAAATGGTAAAAAATCTTAAAATTTCTGATAAAAAGTTACTTTTGCTTTTGCCGGAAGACAGGAAAAACGTATATTTGTCGGCTCGTAACCTGAAGCGTGCAGACGTGCAGACTTTGGCAGGTTTGAATACGTATCGGGTGCTGGATGCCGGCGTGGTCGTTTTCACGGAGAAAGCGCTGTCCGGTATCAACGAAATTTTAACAAAAAATAAGGAGGCTTAAATAATGGGAATTATTGTTAAACCGATAGTCACAGAAAAGATGACGGCCATTACCGAAAAGCGCAATAACCGCTTCGGTTTTATTGTCGTTCCTTCTGCTGACAAGCAACAGATTAAGCGAGAAGTAGAAGCCCTTTATAATGTTACGGTAGTCGCCGTGAATACAATGAACTATGATGGCAAGCTGATGAGGCGCTATACCAAGAGCGGCGTCGTATCGGGTCGCAAGAGCGCATACAAGAAGGCCATCGTTACATTAAAAGAAGGTGATACTATAGATTTTTATAGCAATATTTAAACAAAATGGCAGTACGTAAATTTAAGCCCACAACACCAGGGCAAAGACATAAGATTATTGGTACGTTTGAGGAACTGACAACTCGCGTACCAGAGAAGACTCTTGTTTTCGGTGTTAAGTCTTCGGGTGGCCGCAACAACCAAGGCAAGATGACCATGCGCTACATTGGCGGTGGTCACAAGAAGGTCATCCGTATAGTAGATTTCAAGAGGAATAAGGATGGTGTTCCTGCAGTAGTAAAGACGATCGAATACGACCCCAACCGTTCGGCTCGTATCGCATTGTTGTTCTATGCAGATGGTGAAAAACGTTACATCATTGCTCCCAATGGATTGCAAGTAGGTGCCACGCTGATGTCGGGTGCAGAAGCAGCTCCTGAGATAGGAAATGCCCTGCCGCTTCAGAACATTCCCGTAGGTACCGTGATTCACAACATCGAGTTGCGTCCCGGACAGGGTGCCGTGCTGGTTCGTTCGGCCGGCAATTTTGCCCAGCTTACCTCACGTGAAGGCAATTATTGTGTAATCAAGCTGCCTTCGGGCGAGGTTCGTCGTATATTGGGAACCTGTAAGGCTACTATTGGTAGCGTTGGAAATTCGGACCATGGACTGGAAAGTTCGGGTAAGGCCGGTCGCAGCCGTTGGCTGGGTCGCCGTCCCCACAACCGTGGCGTTGTGATGAACCCGCACGATCACCCCATGGGTGGTGGCGAAGGCCGCGCTTCGGGTGGACACCCCAGGTCGCGTAAGGGATTATATGCTAAGGGACTTAAGACTAGGGCTCCTAAGAAGCAGTCGACTAAGTATATAATTGAAAGAAGGAAGAAATAATTGAAAAAAGAGTAAATATATGAGTCGTTCATTAAAAAAAGGTCCGTATATCAACGTAAAACTCGAAAAGAAGATTCTTGCCATGAATGAGTCGGGCAAGAAGGAAGTTGTGAAAACTTGGGCTAGGGCATCGGTTATCTCCCCCGACTTCGTGGGTCACACGGTAGCCGTGCACAATGGTAATAAGTTTATACCTGTGTATATCACTGAAAACATGGTTGGACACAAGCTGGGCGAATTTTCTCCCACTCGTACGTTTAGAGGACATTCAGGCAACAGGTAAGATTTGGTAACGGATTTCATTAGAAATAAAAAGTAATAAAAATGCGAAGAAAAAAAGAATCGGCTGAGAATAGGAAAGAAGCCTTGAAGACGACGTATTTCGCCAAGCTGCGGAACGTTCCTACCTCTCCTCGGAAGATGCGCTTGGTAGCCGACATGATCCGCGGTATGGAAGTGAACAGGGCATTGGGCGTGTTAAGATTCTCCAACAAGGAGGCTTCTGCCCGTGTTGAGAAACTGTTGCGTTCTGCTATCGCCAACTGGGAACAGAAAAACGAGCGTAAGGCTGAAGATGGTGAATTATACGTAACCAAGATTTTTGTAGACGGCGGCGCTACCCTCAAACGCATGAGGCCGGCCCCGCAGGGTAGAGGATATAGAATACGCAAGCGTTCAAACCACGTAACTTTGTTCGTTGGACCCAAAACTATTAACCAAGATTAAATTTCAAGACAATGGGACAAAAAGTTAATCCAATAAGTAACCGTTTGGGAATTATCCGTGGTTGGGATTCCAACTGGTATGGTGGTAAGAATTACGGCGATTCTATACTAGAAGATAGTAAGATACGCAAGTATTTGAATGCTCGACTGGCCAAGGCCAGCGTATCGAGGATTGTGATAGAGCGGACATTGAAGTTGGTAACCATCACCGTGTGCACGGCACGTCCGGGCATCATCATTGGCAAGGGTGGTCAGGAAGTTGACAAGCTGAAGGAAGAGTTGAAGAAGATCACCAACAAGGACATCCAGATTAACATTCACGAGGTCAAAAGGCCCGAGCTGGATGCCGTGATTGTGGCCAACAACATTGCCCGCCAGGTAGAAGGTAAGATAGCTTACCGTCGTGCCATCAAGATGGCCATTGCCAACACCATGCGCATGGGCGCAGAGGGTATCAAGATCCAGATTTCCGGTCGTCTGAACGGCGCCGAAATGGCACGTTCCGAAATGTACAAGGAAGGCAGGACCCCGCTGCATACGTTCCGTGCCGACATCGACTACTGCCATACGGCAGCGTTGACCAAGGTGGGTCTGCAGGGTATCAAGGTATGGATTTGCCGTGGCGAAGTGTACGGAAAGAAGGAGCTGGCTCCCAACTTCACGCAGGCCAAGGAAAATGGCGGCCGTGGCAATGCCGGTAAGAATTTCAAAAGGAAAAAGAACAATCGTTAACAGGTTTTGAATTATGTTACAACCGAAAAGAGTAAAATACAGAAGGCCGCAAGATGGTCGTGGCCGCAAGGGCAATGCCCACAGGGGTACCACGCTGGCCTTTGGGTCGTTTGGTATCAAGGCGCTGGAGTCCAAGTGGATCTCGAGCGAGCAGATTGAGGCAGCCCGTATTGCAGTGACAAGATACATGCAGCGTGAAGGTCAGATCTGGGTACGCATATTCCCCGACAAGCCTATCACACGCAAACCTGCAGATGTACGTATGGGTAAAGGTAAAGGTGATGTGGCCGGCTGGGTAGCCCCCGTAACGCCGGGTCGGATCATTATCGAGGCCGAGGGTGTGCCTTTTGCCATCGCAAAAGAAGCACTTCGCCTGGCTGCACAGAAACTTCCGATTACCACCAAGTTTGTGGTACGACGTGATTATGTAGAAAATTAAAAAGTAGATGCGCAATGAAAGCAGAAGAAATTAGAAAAATGTCTTTGGCAGATCTGAAAGAGAGACTGGATGCCGAGGAAGCCAATATGAAGCAGATGAAGATTAACCATTCCATCTCTCCGCTTGACAATCCTTCGCAAATCAAGAAGCTGCGTCGGACCATTGCACGTATCAAGACAGAATTGCGTCAAAGAGAACTTAATAATCAATAAATGTATTGATGATGGAAGCAAGAAACTTAAGAAAAGAGAGAACGGGTGTAGTACTTAGCAACAAGATGGACAAGACCATCGTGGTTGTGTCTAAGTTCAAGGAAAAGCACCCCATGTATGGTAAATTTGTGAGCAAGACGAAGAAGTTCCACGCACACGACGAGAAGAACGAGTGCAACGTGGGCGATACCGTGCGCATCATGGAAACCCGTCCGCTGAGCAAAATGAAGAGATGGAGATTAGTTGAAATAATCGAAAAGGCTAAGTAAAAATGATACAAGTAGAATCCAGACTTACGATATGCGACAACAGCGGGGCCAGAGAAGCCCTGTGTATCCGCGTTTTAGGCGGTACCAAGCGTCGCTATGCTACAGTAGGGGACGTTATCGTTGTTTCGGTAAAGAACGTCATCCCCTCGAGTGATATTAAGAAAGGCGCCGTGTCCAAGGCCCTGATCGTGCGTACCAAGAAGGAGATCCATCGTGCCGATGGTTCTTACATTCGTTTCGACGACAATGCATGCGTGCTGCTGAACAATGCAGGCGAAATCAGGGGAAGCCGTATCTTTGGTCCCGTTGCCCGCGAGCTGAGGGCCACCAACATGAAGGTGGTTTCGCTGGCTCCCGAAGTACTTTAATCTATAAAAAGTATTAGTAATGAGTAAATTGCATATAAAGAAAGACGACATGGTCTACGTGCTTTCCGGTGAGGAAAAAGGCAAGCAGGGCCGTGTGCTGAAAGTTTTTGTGAAAGAACAGCGTGCCATCGTAGAGGGCCTGAACATGGTTTCCAAGAGTACGAAGCCGACCGCCAAGAACCCTCAGGGTGGTATTATCAAGCAAGAAGCACCCATCCACATTTCCAACCTGAACGTGGTCGACCCCAAGACGGGCAAGCCCACCAGGATTGGCAGGAAGCGCGGTGAAAATGGTAAGTTGGTACGTTATGCTAAAAAATCAGGGGAGGAGATCAAATAATGAGTAATACAGCTAGTTTGAAGAAAGAGTATGTAGAGCGAATTGCTCCTGCTTTGAAAGAAAAGTTCCAATACACTTCGGCCATGCAGATTCCGGTGCTGAAGAAGATTGTGTTGAACCAAGGTTTGGGCAAGGCCGTAGCCGACAAGAAGATTATCGACGAGGCTGTTGCCGAGCTGTCCACCATCGCCGGCCAGAAGGCCGTGGTGACGGTGTCTAAGAAGGATATCGCCAACTTTAAGTTGCGTAAGAAGATGCCCATCGGCGTGATGGTAACCCTCCGCCGCGAGCGCATGTACGAGTTCCTGGAGCGACTGATTCGCGTGGCACTGCCCCGTATCCGCGACTTCAAGGGCATTGAGAGCAAGTTTGACGGACGTGGAAATTACACCCTGGGTGTAAGCGAGCAAATCATCTTCCCCGAAATCAACCTTGACAGCGTAGAAAACATCATGGGTATGAATATAACCTTTGTTACTTCGGCCAAGACCGACGAAGAAGGCTATGCTTTGCTGAAAGAATTTGGTTTACCATTTAAGAATGTTTAAAAATATTGGTATATGGCAAAAGAATCAATGAAGGCACGCGAGGTTAAACGCGCCAAGTTAGTAGCCAGGTATGCGGAAAAACGCGCAGCATTGAAGGAAGTCATCCGTACGGGTTCGCCCGTGGAGGCTTACGAAGCTGCCCGCAAATTGCAAGACTTGCCCAAGAACTCTAACCCCATCCGTCTGCACAACCGTTGCAAGTTGACCGGACGTCCCAAGGGTTACATCCGTCAGTTCGGCATTTCCCGTATCCAGTTCCGCGAAATGGCATCTAATGGTCTTATCCCCGGTGTGAAGAAAGCAAGCTGGTAAAGAGAGATTTTTTAAATATTGTCAGGGTAGTCCTGATTAATTTAATACTATTTATAATATGACAGATCCAATAGCTGATTATTTAACGAGGTTGAGGAACGCAATCCAGGCCAAGCATCGGGTTGTAGAAGTTCCTGCTTCGAACTTGAAAAAAGAAATTACAAAAATTCTTTTTGAACAAGGCTACATTCTTAATTACAAGTTTGTAGACGATGGTCCGCAGGGCACCATTAAGGTGGCCTTGAAGTACGATCCGGTAAACAAGGTTAACGCCATTCGCTGCCTCAAGAGGGTGTCTACCCCGGGCTTGCGTAAATATACCGGTTACAAAGATATGCCGCGGGTTATTAACGGCCTGGGCATTGCTATTATTTCTACCTCCAAGGGTGTGATGACCAACAAAGAGGCGCTGGCCCAGAAGATTGGCGGCGAAGTGTTATGTTACATTTATTAATGAAGGAGGATAAGCAATGTCAAGAATAGGAAAATTACCCATCAACATTCCCTCGGGTGTTACCGTAACACAGAAAGACAACACCATCGTGGTGAAGGGTCCCAAGGGCGAAATGTCGCAGACCATCAATCCCGCCATCGACGTAAAGGTCGAAGACGGACGCATTGTTTTCACTGAGAACGAAAATGCCATGCAGGACAATCCCCGTCAGCGTCATGCTTACCACGGGCTGTATCGTGCACTGGTTAACAATATGGTAGTCGGCGTGACCGAAGGCTATAAGAAAGAGTTGGAACTGGTTGGCGTAGGCTACCGTGCCTCCAATCAGGGCAACGTGCTGGAACTTTCGCTGGGCTACACGCACAACATCTTCTTCAAGTTGCCGGACGAAATCAAGGTAGAAACCAAGTCCGAACGCAACAAGAATCCGCTCATTATGTTGGAATCTTGCGACAAGCAATTGCTTGGCCAAGTATGTTCCAAGATACGCTCGTTCCGCAAGCCCGAACCTTACAAAGGCAAGGGTATCAAGTTCGTGGGCGAGGTGATACGTAGAAAATCTGGTAAAACGGCAGCTGCCAAATAAATTTTAAATTGAGAGTACTATGACAACAAAGATTGAAAGACGTAAGAAGATTAAATTCAGAGTACGCAATAAGATATCTGGGACAGCTGAACGTCCGCGTATGAGTGTGTTTAGAAGCAACAAGCAGATTTACGTGCAGTTGGTTGACGACGTACAAGGCAAGACCTTGGCAGCCGCTTCCTCGCTGGGCATTGAGAAAATGCCGAAGAAGCAGCAAGCAGCAAAGGTAGGCGAACTGATTGCCCAGCGGGCACAGGAAGCCGGTATTACCACGGTTGTTTTCGACCGCAACGGTTATTTATATCATGGCAGAGTTAAGGAAGTAGCTGATGCTGCTCGTAACGGAGGTCTTAAATTTTAATTATTATGGCAGTACAAAATAACAAAGTAAAAGTTTCGAGCGAAACAGAACTGAAAGATAGGTTGGTAGCCATTAATCGTGTTACCAAGGTAACCAAGGGTGGCCGCACCTTCAGCTTCTCAGCCATAGTAGTGGTTGGCAACGAAGACGGCGTGATAGGTTATGGTCTTGGTAAGGCCGGCGAAGTAACCGCCGCCATTGCCAAGGGTGTAGAATCGGCCAAGAAGAACCTCACCAAGGTGCCCGTGCTCAAGGGTACCATACCTCACGAGGTAACCGCCCGCTACGGTGGTGCCGAGGTCTTCATCAAGCCCGCATCCCATGGTACGGGTGTGGTGGCAGGCGGTGCCATGCGTGCCGTTTTTGAAAGTGTAGGTGTAACTGACGTGCTGGCCAAGTCCAAGGGTTCTTCCAACCCGCACAACTTGGTAAAAGCCACCATCTTGGCCCTGAGCCAGGTGCGCGACGCCTATACCATTGCCCACAACCGTGGCATCAAGATGGAAAAAGTGTTTAACGGATAAGGAGGAAAGACAATGGCAACTATTAAGATTAAACAAACAAAAAGCAAGATAGGTGCTCCCGAAACCCATAAGCGTACGCTTAAGGCATTAGGCCTTCGGAAGATGAACCAAGTAGTAGAGCATGAATCAACTCCTTCAATTCTTGGGATGGTTGAGAAAGTAAAGCATTTGGTTACTATAGTAGAATAATTATTTGTAAACAAAAGAAAGATAACTATAATGGACTTAAGTAATTTAAAACCGGCTGCTGGATCTACAAAAACGAGGAAGAGAATTGGTCGCGGCCCGGGTTCCGGTCTGGGTGGCACATCCACCAGGGGTTCCAAGGGTGCCAAGTCAAGGTCCGGCTATAAGAAGAAAATAGGTTTTGAAGGTGGCCAGATGCCTCTTCAACGTCGTGTTCCCAAATTCGGCTTCAAAAATATCAACAGGGTAGAGTACAAGGCTATCAATCTTGATACCATTCAGAAGCTGGCCGAAGCCAAGAATTTGGAAAAGGTGGGAATCGAAGAGTTGATCAACGCTGGATTCATCTCTGCCAAGCATTTGGTAAAAATCTTGGGCAAGGGAACCTTGACTAATAAATTAGAAGTTCAAGCCCATGCATTTTCGAAGACGGCCCAGGAGGCCATCGAGAAGGCTGGCGGAACCGTGACAAAACTTTAAGTTTGGATAATGAGAAAATTAATTGAGACATTAAAAAATATATGGAAAATTGAGGATCTGCGGAAGAAGATTCTCATAACCCTGTTGTTTGTGGCTATCTACCGACTGGGCTCGTACGTAGTATTGCCGGGTATCAACTCGTCTATGCTTACCCAGTTGCACCAGCAGACAAGCCAGGGCTTATTATCCTTGTTGAATATGTTCTCAGGCGGAGCTTTTTCAAATGCGTCCATTTTTGCATTGGGTATCATGCCCTACATCTCTGCTTCCATCGTCATCCAGTTGCTGGGTGTGGCCGTGCCTTATTTCCAGAAGCTGCAGCGCGAGGGCGAGAGTGGACGTCGGAAAATGAACCAGTACACTCGTTATCTGACTATTTTTATTCTGTTGATACAAGCTCCCTCTTACTTGCTCAACCTGAAGATGCAGGCAGGTCCTGCCATCAATTCGTCGCTTAACTGGCCCTTCTTCATGATTACTTCCAGCATCATTTTGGCTGCCGGCAGTATGTTCATCCTGTGGCTGGGCGAGCGTATCACCGACAAGGGCATCGGAAACGGTATATCCATCATCATCTTGATTGGTATCATTGCCCGTTTCCCGCAGGCCTTGTTCCAGGAACTTATTTCCAGGATGACCGAAAAGACTGGCGGCCTGGTAATGTTCCTTATCGAAATGGTGGTGCTCCTGGTGGTTACCGCATTGGCCATATTGCTGGTACAGGGCGTCCGCAAGGTGCCCGTGCAGTATGCCAAGAAACTGGTAGGCAACAAGCAGTATGGTGGCGCACGCAACTACATTCCCCTCAAGGTCAATGCAGCCAACGTGATGCCTATCATCTTTGCCCAGGCCATCCTGTTTATCCCGGTATCGCTCATTGGTTTCACCAATCCTTCGTCTAACGGCTTTATGCGCGCGCTGACCGATCCTACCAGCTTCTGGTACAATTTCGTATTTGCAGTGCTGAACATCCTGTTCACCTACTTCTATACGGCCATTACCATCAATCCTACCCAGATGGCTGAGGATATCAAGCGCAACAACGGGTTTATCCCGGGCGTGAAGCCGGGCAAGAAGACTGCCGACTACATTGACAATATCATGGACAAGATCACCCTGCCGGGTGCCTTGTTCCTGACCTTCATTGCCATTATGCCGGCCTTTGCAGGTTTCTTCGGTGTAAAGACCGAGTTTGCCCACTTCTTTGGCGGAACATCGCTGCTCATTACGGTCGGCGTGGTTCTGGATACCTTGCAGCAGATCGAAAGTCATCTGCTCATGAGGCATTACGACGGTTTGCTTAAGAACGGTCGCATAAAGGGTCGTACAAACACCTATTGATCTATGTCGAAACAATCTGCAATAGAACAAGACGGAGTTATCGTAGAGGCATTGTCCAACGCAATGTTTCGGGTTGAATTGGAAAATGGTCACGAAATCACGGGCCACATCTCCGGCAAGATGCGGATGCACTACATCCGGATTTTGCCCGGCGACAAGGTTCGGGTGGAGATGTCGCCATACGATTTGACAAAAGGAAGAATTGTTTTTAGATATAAATAAAACACACAGATATGAAAGTTAGAGTATCGCTCAAAAAACGTACCGCCGATTGCAAGATCGTACGTCGAAATGGTACGTTGTATGTAATTAACAAGAAAAATCCCAAGTTTAAACAGCGTCAGGGATAATCGCTATTATTAATTATAGAAAAAGAAAATAAATTAGTATATGGCAATAAGAATTGTTGGTGTAGATTTACCTCAGGACAAACATGGTGAGGTAGCGTTGACCTACATTTATGGAATAGGTCGTAGTAGTTCGGTTAAGATTCTTGACAAGGCCGGTGTTGACCGCCACATCAAGGTAAAGGACTGGACAGATGAGCAGGCTGCAAAGATTCGTGAGATAATCGGCGCAGAGTACAAGGTGGAAGGTGATCTTCGGACCGAGGTGCAGATGAACATCAAGCGATTGATGGACATCGGTTGCTACCGCGGCGTACGTCACCGTATTGGTTTGCCGGTTCGCGGACAGAGCACAAAGAACAATGCCCGTACGCGTAAGGGAAAGAAGAAGACAGTTGCAAATAAGAAAAAAGCTACTAAATAATAATTGATATGGCAAAGAAGACAGTTGCAGCAAAAAAGAGAGTTGTAAAGGTTGACGCACTCGGACAGTTACATGTTCACTCGTCCTTTAACAATATTATTGTATCTCTGGCAAACAGCGAGGGTCAGATCATTTCTTGGTCTTCGGCCGGAAAGATGGGCTTCAGGGGCTCCAAGAAGAACACTCCTTATGCAGCACAGATGGCTGCACAGGATTGTGCAAAGGTAGCATACGACCTGGGCCTGCGCAAGGTAAAGGCTTATGTAAAGGGTCCGGGCAACGGACGCGAGTCGGCCATTCGTACCGTGCACGGCGCCGGTATCGAGGTAACCGAGATCATCGACGTAACCCCGCTTCCCCACAACGGATGTCGTCCTCCTAAAAGACGTAGAGTTTAAACCAAATAAGCGTGCCATGTCCTTGTTTAGGATTGCATTTTCTTCTCTGTAATCGCGGCTGTAACAAGGCATTGCGCGACAAACAACAAAAAAACAAACAAAATGGCTAGATATACTGGACCAAAATCGAAGATTGCCCGTAAATTTGGTGAGGGTATTTTTGGTGCCGACAAGGTGCTCGAAAAGAAGAACTATCCTCCCGGACAACATGGAAATTCAAGAAGAAGAAAATCGACCGAGTACGGCGTTCAGCTTCGTGAAAAGCAAAAGGCAAAATATACCTATGGTGTATTGGAAAAGCAATTCCGCAACCTGTTTGAAAAAGCTGCCAAGCAGAAGGGTATCACCGGCGAGATCCTGCTCCAATTGCTCGAATCGCGCCTCGACAACGTGGTGTATCGCCTGGGCATAGCTCCCACGCGTGCCGCTGCCCGTCAGCTGGTAAGCCACAAGCACATCACCGTGGACGGCGAGGTGGTAAACATTCCTTCCTACACGCTGAAGCCCGGACAGCTGGTTGGCGTACGCGAACGCTCCAAGTCCTTGGAGGTTATCGATGCGGCATTGGCAGGTTTCAACCATGCTAAGTATCCTTGGTTGGAATGGGACGAGAACTCAAAGACTGGCAAGCTGCTCCACATTCCTGAAAGAGCCGATATTCCTGAGAATATCAAAGAGCACTTAATCGTTGAGTTGTATTCTAAATAAATCATAAAGTTCATGTCAATATTAGCATTTCAAAAACCTGACAAGGTCCTGATGTTGGAGGCCGACTCCAAATATGGGAAATTTGAGTTCCGCCCTTTAGAGCCCGGATTTGGTATTACCATTGGTAATGCGCTGCGTCGTATATTGCTGTCTTCGCTCGAAGGCTATGCAATCACAACTCTGAAAATCAATGGAGTGCTACATGAGTTTGATACCGTTCCCGGAGTCAAAGAGGATGTAACAAACATTATACTTAACCTCAAGCAGGTTCGTTTCAAGCGTATTGGCGAAAGTGATGAAAACGAAAAAATAAGTTTCACAATCGAAAAGGCCACCGAGTTTAAGGCAGGCGATATGGGCAAGTACCTGACCGGTTTCGAGGTGCTCAATCCCGAGTTGGTGATTTGCCACCTCGACGAGAGTGCCACCATGCAGGTAGAGCTGACCATCAACAAGGGCCGCGGTTATGTTCCTTCCGAGGAAAATCGCGACTACTGCGTGGATGTGAACACGCTGCCCATCGACTCCATCTACACGCCCATCCGTAACGTGAAGTATGCCGTGGAGCCTTTCCGCGTGGAGCAGAAGACGGACTATGACAAGTTGGTGCTCGAAATCACCACCGACGGTTCTATCCATCCCAAGGATGCCCTGAAAGAGGCTGCCAAGATTTTGATTTATCACTTTATGTTGTTCTCCGACGAGAAGATCACGCTGAATACCGAAACGGGTGATATGAACGACGGATTTGACGAGGAGGTGCTGCGCATGCGCCAGGCACTGAAGACTAAGCTCGCCGACATGGGCCTTTCGGTTCGTGCCCTGAACTGTCTGAAGGCTGCCGACGTAGAGACCCTGGGCGACCTGGTACAGTACAACAAGGCCGACCTGCTGAAGTTCCGCAACTTTGGCAAGAAGTCGCTCACCGAGTTGGAAGACCTGCTCAAGGACCGCAACCTATCGTTTGGAATGGATATTTCTAAGTATAAATTGGATAAAGAGTAATAACAAATGAGACACAATAAGAAATTTAATCATCTGGGCCGTACCGCATCGCACAGAAGCGCGATGTTGGCCAATATGGCAGTTTCGTTAATCAAGCACAAGCGAATTACCACGACCGTAGAAAAGGCAAAGGCCTTGCGCAAGTATGTGGAGCCCCTGCTGACTAAGTCGAAGGAAGACACCACGGCTTCGCGTCGTAACGTGTTCCAGAAACTGCAAGACAAGTATGCGGTAACCGAGCTTTTCAAGGAAATATCGCCCAAGATAGCCGACCGCCCGGGAGGTTACACCCGTATCATCAAGACCGGTCACAGGTTGGGCGACAATGCCGCCATGTGCTTTATTGAGCTGGTGGACTTCGACGACAACATGGCCAAGGACAAGGTGGTGAAGAAGGCTTCGCGTACCCGTCGTTCGGGCAAGAAGGCTGCTGCCCCCAAGACCGAGGCAAAGGCTGAGGCCAAGGCTGCCGAAAAGGTAGAAGAAACCGCCGAGAAGGTGGAAGAGGTAGTCGAGAAGGTCGAAGAAGTAGCCGAGAAGGCTGCCGACAAGGCCGAAGAGGCTGCCGCTGAGGCAAAGGCCGAGTAACGTCATACCGGTAAAATAAAAAAGCCGTCTTTTAAAGGCGGCTTTTTGTTTTTTCGTATATTTGCATTCGCGTTTCAGAAACAGCAACAATTTTAGCACTAATTCTCTTGCATCAATAGGCACGGCCAATGAAAAAACGTTCCCGCAAAGCAGTCATGGGCAGTCCCGCCGGGGACGCAACCCGGCAGTCGCCTGCTGTGTCCGCACCTGTGGCCTCGTCCGAAGGAAAGGACGGGCAGGCCGTGTCTCCTGCCGGTGGCCAGGAGGAACAGGCGGCGCCTGCCGCCCCCAAGCCCACCGTGGTGCAGTTGCACGAAGAGGAAGACCTGTATAAGAACCACTGGTACTATACCGGCCTGCTCATGTTGCTGGTCATAGGCGGACTGCTGGCCCTCCACTTCCTGCCGTCGCTCTCGCTCATGGGGCACCCCCTGCGGCGGGTCGACATCCTGTCCGACGTCTTCGGGTCCGAATCCGGCCCCGACGTGCCGCAGGTAACCGTTGACAAGCCGCGCGTGTTTGTCGACACCTGCCGGGTGGGTTATACCTGCATCGAGGATTTTAGCGACTCCACCATGCGTGGCATGGCCAACTATTACCGGGCCATCGACTCGCTGACGGCTTCGCACGGCCGCGTGCGCATTGCGTATTTCGGCGACTCGTTTATCGAGGCCGACATCCTTACTGCCGACCTGCGCGAGATGCTGCAGCACCGCTACGGCGGCCGCGGGGTGGGCTACATCGGCATCACCTCGCATATCAACGACTTCCGTCCCACGGTGCGGCTGTATGCCAGCGGGTGGGACCTCCACTCGTCGGTGGACCAGTCGTATTTCGACGATTCCAAGCAAGACATATCGGGCCATTATTTCGTGCCCTCGCCCCAGGCCTATGTGCAGGTCAAGGGACAAGAAAAGTATGGCACCCTGCTCGATACCTGCCAGATAGCCTCCATTTTCTTTGCCAACCGCGGTACGGCCACCATCCGTGTCAAGGTAAACGACGACCCGCCGTATGCGCAGACGTTTGCCCCCTCGGCCGAGCCGTTGCGGCAGATGAGCGTGGTGGGCAACATTGGCAAGATACGCTGGACGGTGGAACGGGCCGATTCCACGCTGTTTTACGGGCTGGCTATGGACGACAGCTGCGGCATAGCGGTGGACAACTTCTCCCTGCGCGGCTCTTCGGGCATCTCCTTGCAGCACATCCCGCAGGCCATGATGCAGCGGTTCAATGCCATCCGTCCCTACGACCTGGTCATCCTGCAGTACGGCCTTAACATCGCCACCCGGTCGGAGACCAACTACGACGGCTATTACGAGGGCATGCGCAAGACCATCCAGTACATCAAGGAGTCGTTCCCGCAGGCGGGCATCCTCATCATTGGCGTGGCCGACCGCGACTACCGCGCCAGCGATGGCGAGATGCGGACCATGCCGGGCGTGCTGAGCCTGATACAGTATCAAAAGAAGCTGGCCATTGAGGAGAACGTGGCCTTCTGGAACATGTTCGAAGCCATGGGAGGCAGCCTCAGCATCATGCGGCTGGTACATTCCAACCCGTCCATGGCCAACCACGACTATACCCACATCAACTTCCGGGGCGGCAAGTACCTGGCGGGACTGCTGTACGAGGCGTTGGTGTATGGCAAGGAGCAATACGATAGGAGGCGTAGCTATGAAGCAGAAGATTAGCCTTCTCGTCGCCTGTTGCTGGGCGCTGCCCCTGTGGGCGCAAGACCCCCTGCCTGCCGAGCCTAATGTGCAGTCGCCTTCGGCAGTTACCACCATCCCCGGGGCAGTGGCCGAACCCGTGTCCGTGCCGGGCGCGTGCGACACCATTCCGCTCCTCTCGCTGGTGCTGCCTGCCGCTTTCAGGGGTACGGCCTCCAGCGACATACTCGACGAGTCGGGCGAGCTGGCGCCTTTCTTCGACAAGCTGTGCCGGGCGGCATCTTCCGATACGGTGGTTGCCATCCGCGTGGTGCACATAGGCGACAGCCATGTGCGCGGGCATATATTTCCGCAGACGGCGGGCGGCCTGCTGTCCGAGCGTTTTGTCGGGCTGGTCTATACCGACCACGGCATCAACGGCGCCACCACGCAGAGCTACGCGCGTTCGCAGGCCATGGCTGGCGTGTCGCGCCTCCGGCCCGACCTGCTCATCATTTCGTTTGGCACCAACGAGAGCCACGACACGCAGTACAATGCGGCGCGGCACTGGGACCGCCTGACGGAGTTTGTGAGCATGCTGCGTCGGCAGATGCCCGGCGTGCCGCTGCTGCTCACCACGCCTCCGGGCTCGTACGAGCGCAGGGGCCGTCGCCGCCGCGCTTCCTATACGGTCAATCCGCGTACCGCCGTGGCGGCACGCAACATGGTGCGCTTCGGACGCGAAAACCACGTGGCCGTGTGGGACATCTATTCCATTGCGGGCGGGGCACAGAACTGGCAGCGTGCGCACCTCATGCGTCCCGACCATGTGCATTACCAGCCTGCCGGCTACGAGCTGCAGGGCAGGCTCCTTTATCAGGCAATCATAAAAGCGTATAACCGGTATGTGGCCACTCGTTAAGGACATATTAGCTTATCATCCCGACCAGCCGCTGGTGTTCAACAGTGGCTTCTTCCTGTGGATGTTTGCCGCCTTCGTGCTGGTGTACATGGTGCTGAAGCGTACTACCACGCTGCGCCTGCTGTTTGTCACGCTGTTCTCGTATTATTTTTATTACAAGACCAGTGGCACCTACTTCTACCTGCTGGCCATCGTCACGGTGTCCGACTTCCTGCTGGCGCTGGGCATGAGCAAGACCGAGCGTCGCTGGCTGCGCCGGCTGCTGCTGGTTCTCAGCCTGTGCGTCAACCTGGGCATACTGGGCTATTTTAAGTACACCAATTTCTTTGGCCAGATCATTGCACAGCTTACGGGTGGTTCCTTTGCCCCGCTCGACATCTTCCTGCCGGTGGGCATCTCGTTCTTTACGTTCCAGTCCATGAGCTACACCATCGACGTGTACCGCCGTCAGCTCGAACCCCTGCACAACCTGCTCGACTACGCCTTCTACGTGTCGTTCTTCCCCCAGCTGGTGGCGGGACCCATCGTGCGTGCGCGCGACTTCATTCCGCAGATTCGCAAGCCCCTGTTTGTGTCCGACGAGATGCTGGGCCGGGGCGTATTCCTTATCTGCAGCGGCCTGTTTAAGAAGGTGGTCATATCAGACTATATCAGCGTCAACTTTGTGGACCGCATCTTCGAAAACCCCTTGCTCTATTCGGGTTTCGAAAACCTCATGGGCGTGTATGGCTATGCCTTGCAGATCTACTGCGACTTCTCGGGGTATAGCGACATGGCCATCGGCATTGCCCTGCTGCTGGGCTACCGCTTCAACATCAACTTCAACTCGCCTTACAAGGCCATCTCGGTAACCGACTTCTGGCATCGCTGGCACATCTCGCTCTCTACCTGGCTGCGCGACTACCTCTACATCTCCATGGGGGGCAACCGCAAGGGGCGCATCCGCCAGTATTTCAACCTCATCATTACCATGTTCCTGGGCGGCCTGTGGCATGGCGCGGCGTGGAACTTTGTGGTGTGGGGGCTCCTGCATGGCGTGGCGTTGGTGGCGCACAAGATATGGAGGGCCGTGTTCCGCCGTCCCCGCAAGTACCGCGGCAACGTGGTGTCGCGTTTCTTCGGCATCCTCATCACGTTCCACTTCGTGTGCTTCTGCTGGCTCATCTTCCGCAATGCCGACCTTTCCGCCTCGCGCGACATGCTGCAGCAAATCTTTACCAACTTCCGTCCGCAGGTGGCGGGGCAGTGGGCGCAGGGCTACTGCTATGTGCTGGGCGTCATGCTGCTGGGTTACCTGCTGCATTTCCTGCCCGACAGCTGGGAGCGTGCCTGCACGCGGCTGGTCATCCGCATGCCGCTCCTCTTCAAGGCCCTTTTGCTGCTGGCCGTCATCTACCTGGTCATCCAGGTCAAGAGTGCCGACATCCAGCCCTTTATCTATTTCCAGTTCTAAAAACGACGGGGCATTTCACTCGCCCATGCGTAGCAGCGAGTACTTCTTTACGCTGCCGTCTTCAAAGTCGCATCCGGCAATGTCCATAATGGTGTAAATCAAGTCGTCGGTCCTAAACTTTCGATTCTGGTTGGCCTTGATGCGTTCCACCATTTCTGGGTGTTTTTCCTTGTATAGCGGCGATGTGTAAATCATAAAGGGAATTTCGGTTCCGTATTTGCGGGAAATAGGGTTCTCCATTTGTCCGTGTGCGGCATAATCAGGACGGCTGTTAAAAATGTCCATGCCGTGGTCGGACAGATAGACCACAATGGCATCCCGTTCTTTAAATAGTTTTATTATCTCGCTGACAACCGAGTCGTTGTAGAGTACCGAATTGTCATATTCTGCAAGGGTCTGCCGCTGATTTTCAGGTTTGTCAGCATAATCTTGTGCTTTAAAGTGGCCAAACGATTTTGGATAGCGTTGAAAAAATCCGGGGTGAGATCCCATTAAGTGGAATACATAGAATTCTTTGTCGTGATGTTTGACAATGTTTTTTGCGAGTTTTGATACTTCACCATCCAGATTGCAGCGTGCAGTTCCCACAAACTTATTGCCAACAAACGCGCAAGTGTCGCACAAGTCGGCATATTTCCCAATCATATTGTCGTGAAATCCTGTTTTACTTTGATTGGAGATCCAAGTCTCGTAATATCCGGCCAAATGCATCACTTCGAGTATGGAAGTATATGTGTACCATTGCGGACTTTCTCCATACTCTGTTTTATAGGTGCTCATCATGTTTTTAAACGATGGGACGGTGAGCGTAGCTACAGATGTAATATCTGAAAAGACAAACAAGTTGCCCGATTGAAGGAACTGTTCTATTTTTGGATTTGTCTCTTTTTCGTAATTATAGAGAGAAGAGTGTGAGCGGGCAAATGATTCTCCAAAAATTATGGTCAAAGTTTGTGGCGCTGCTGACTTTTCTATTGTTAGGTTGGGGTGGGTGAGGTATTCGTGTAAGTCCGGAGGGCTTTGAATCTTGAAATACCAGGCAACTCTCTCAATTATAGTATCACACCACACTGAGGGGTTCTTGATAAATAGGAACAGACTGATTATGGCGAATATCAATGCCAGGTGTGAAAGCGCGCGTGTCAGGCGGAACTTAATTCGGTGAAATATTGCATACAAAAAGAGTAAGATGAGGATGGGGCCAAGCGTGTAAATAATGGAAACGGGTCCGACAAATGACTGCAGAAACTCAAGCGCTTCATTCTTGTTTGTCCCTAATATGGCACCGGCAAAATCTTTGCTGAATTTTGTACTAAGCGTTGTCTTGCAGTATAACTCTATAATAAATTGGATGACGAGGGGTACGATGACGGCTATCTTGAGGATGTTTCGTATTATTCCCTTGGGGAATAGGCAGACAATAAGAGATATGCCATAGGCTAGCAGATAAAAGAGTGCAACCACATATATGGTATACAAATAGTTGTGATTTTGAAGGAATTGGGTAATGTCAAAAAGCGAACAGATGACAAGCAACAACACAAAAAATGGAAATTCTTTTTCAAATGGTGCCAACAACCAGTTGCGCAGGGCAGTGCATGCCTTGCCAAAAGTCTCTCTCATAAATAGTTCCTCGTTAAACCGTTATAGTTTAAGCGATTACATATTTACTCGTAAAGGTTTGCAAGCACCCCGATATAACACAAGAACGCGGACGAATGAACTCGCCCACGCTCGGAGGTACTTGCAGGAACCTTGATCAACAGACAAGCCAAACGCCCGCGCCATGCGGACGTTTGCCATTTATCTTGTTGACCGTTCTTTCTACCTGCAAGTTTCCCGAACGTTAGAATAAATTAGCAAACGCTAAATTCAATAAAATCGGATATGGCATTGCCATATCTGCTTGCAAATATAAAAAAACTCAATGACTTTCAAAATACTATGGCACGATTTCTGTGTCATGTTTTTTCCATCGTAGTTCCCATGTGTCCCAAATGTCGCAATTTTTGCGCTTGAATTCTTTAAAATCTCGGAGAAAATAGTTTTCTTTGTATTTGGTAAATTAGGCGCATTGTGGCATCCAAGACAAAAAAGTGGCTGATAGGGATACTGGGCGGGCTCACGGCCTGCGTGGCATTGCCCGTTGCCTTGTTCTTTTCGCTTTACCTGCCGCCCGTGCAGCGCGTGCTGAAGGGTGGGGTGGAGAGCGTCGTGTCCCGCTCGCTGGGACTGGACGTGTCTATGGACGGCTTCTGTCTGAAGTTTCCCCTGCGCCTCAAGCTGGACAACGTGCTGGCGCTGCAGCCCGCCACGGGCGACACCGTCCTGGCGGCCAGGCAGTTGTCGGCCGACGTGCAGCTGCTGCCCCTGCTCAAAGGCAAGGCCAATCTCGACAACCTGCTCCTGCAGGATGCCAAGATTGATACGCGCGACCTCATAGACGGGGTGAAGGTGAAGGGCGACGTGGGCCGCCTCAACCTCTCTGCGCACGGCATAGACTGGAAACACGAGGACGTACTCGTGGATAGCCTGCGGCTGGACGATTCGCGACTGGCCATAGCGGTGGCCGACACCATGCCGCCAGACAGCACCTCCGCACCCAGTCGCTGGCGCATACGGGCCGAAAAATTAGATCTCAACAAGGTGGACGTGGATTTCGGCATGCCGCTCGACACGCTGGGTGTGACGGGCCGCATAGATAGTGCCGAGGGACGCAACCTGCTCATAGACCTGGGCGAGCCTTCGTACGGCATAGAGAAACTGAAGCTGCGCAGCTCGTCGCTGACCTACGACTCGGGCACTGCCCGGCAGGCCGAGGGACTGGACTACGCACACATTGCGGCTACCGACGTGGTGCTCGATGCCGACTCGCTGACCTACTCCGACAAGGGCATTGGGGCGGTGGTCAACCAGCTGTCGCTCCGCGAAAAGTCGGGCCTGCACATCACCGATGCTGCAGGGCGCGTGAAGGCCGACGACAACGGCATAAGCATCCCCTCGCTGCACGTGGCGACCGACGGCAGCGACATCACTTTTAATGGGAAAACGGACTGGGCGGCGTTAAACGACTTGAAGACGGGGCACCTGGACGGCCGCCTGCAGGCCAAGCTGACGAAGGACGACCTGGCGCGGCTGGTGCCGGGACTGTCGCCGTCCTTGCGCAAGTCGTACCCCGACCGCCCGCTGCAGGTCGATGCGGAGGTGGAAGGCAATATGTCGCAGCTAAACGTGCGCAACCTGGAGGCCGAACTGCCGGGGTCGTTTACCCTCAACGGCAACGGACGCCTCTACAACCTGCAAGACGACCAAAAACGGTCGGGTACCCTGCATGCCGACATCAAGGCGCAGGACGTGGGTTTCCTGACCGACGTCATGGGGGTGAACGACGGCTCGCTGGTGCTGCCGCGCAACATGTCGCTTAAAGGCGATGTGCAGTTGAACGGACAGCAGCTGGGCATCGATGCAGACCTCACCGAGCAGCAGGGCAAGGTCAACCTGAAGGGCACGTACAACATGCAGACGGAGGCCTACGACCTCACGGCCGATGCGCGCAACCTGCAGGTGCACCACTTCCTGCCGCGCGACAGCATCTTTGGCCTCACGGCCAAGGTGTCGGCTGCGGGCAAGGGGCTGGACATAACGTCGCGCAATGCCTCGTCGCGTTTCAAGGCCGATATAGCCGAGGTGCAGTACAAGGACATGCACCTCACCAACATGAGTGCCGACGGCACCCTGAAGTCGGGCTGGGCGGACATGAACCTGCGCAGCGACAACGAGGTGCTGGCCATGAACGGACGGGTGCGCACGCGCCTGGACCAGCCGCTGGCTTATGCCAACATGGATGTGAACATAGACCAGGTGGACGTCTCAAAACTGGGCATACCTACCACCTCCGATATGCCTTTTGCCATGAAGCTGAATACCGTGACCGGCAACGACTCGGTGCGGGTCAATGCCACGGCAGGCGACTTCCAAATGCAGCTGGATGGGAAGGGCTCGCTGCAGAATGTGCTGTCGGCCTCGCAGGGCTTTGCCAAGGAGCTGGGCAGGCAGCTGAAGGCGCGCAAGCTCGACCATGCGGCCCTGCGGAGCAAGCTGCCCGCTGCGCGACTGGAGGCTTCGGGCGGGAGCGACAACCCGCTGGTGGGCATCCTGAAGGCCAAGAATATATCGTTCGGACAATTCGACATACAATGCCATACTTCGCCCCAGACGGGCATGAACGGCGATGGCTGCGTAACCAACCTCAAGGTGGACACCCTGCTGCTGGATACGGTCTGCCTCGACGTGTACCAGGACCTGGAGAAGCTGGCCTTCAAGGGCTACGCGGCCAACGGTCCCAACCATCCGCAGGTGGTGTTCCGCAGCACCGTGGACGGCGAGGTGCGTACCGAGGATGCCGATGTGAACCTGGTGTTCCTTGACGGACAGGGCGAGAAGGGGGTGGACATGGGCTTCCACCTCACGCCCCAGACGTATGGCGCACAGGCTTATGAGGGACTGAAGATAGAAATGACGCCCGGTAACCCCATCGTGGCCTTCCGCGAGTTCCATTTCAAGGGCGACAAGAACTGGGTGTTCCTGCGGCAGAGCGACATGCGCGTGTTTGCCGACGTGGACATGGCCAGTGGCGAGGGGCTGAGCTTCAAGCTGGTGGGTGATGATACGGATACCGAGTCGCTGCAAAACCTCAACCTGGAACTCAACCGCGTGAAGCTGGAGGAGGTGTGCGGCGTCATGCCTTACCTGCCCAAGCTTACGGGCCTGTTCTCGGTCGATGGCAAGTATGTCAAGACCGCCAAGGACTCGCAGTTCTCGGCCGATGGCGACGTAAAGGGATTGACCTACGAGGGCAAGGAGATAGGCGACACGGGGCTGGGCATCACCTGGCTGCCCGACGACCAAGGGGTGAATCACCTCAACGGCTACATGACGTACGACGAGGAGGAGGTGCTCTATGCGGGCGGCACCTATACCTCGAAGGGCAAGACCGACGCACTCGACATGAACACTACGCTCACTTCCTTCCCCGCACAAATCATCAACGCCTTCGTGCCGCGCAACCTGCGCTTTGCCGGCCGCATAAACGGCGAGCTGGCCTTCACCGACCGCCTGTCGCAGCCCACCATCAACGGCACCCTGCGCATGGACAGCGTGCAGATGCTGATACCGCAGGCGTCGGCTGCCTTCAGGTTCGACAACAAAGAGGTGGCGGTTGTCAACAACAAGCTGCAGCTCACCGACTATTCCCTGTATGCCATAGACAACCAGCCGCTGGTCATCAACGGCGAGGTGGACCTGTCGCGTCTGACGTCGCCGGCCGTCAACCTGCTGCTGAAGGCCGAAAACTATACGCTGTTCGATGCCAAGAAGTCGAAGCAGAGCATCTTGTACGGCAAGATGGTGGTGGACCTCATGGCCGACCTGCACGGACCGGTGGATGCGCTTATCATGCGCGGACAGATGAACGTGCTGGACCAGACCGATGCCACGTATGTAATGGACAACTCGCCGCTGACGGTCGAAGACCGCCTGGGCGAGCTGGTGACGTTTGTACAGTTCAACGACACGCTGGCCGAGGGCAAGGTGGAGACGGCGGCCATGACCGTGGGCGGCATGGACATGCTCATGATGGTGCACATCAGCGACGGCGTGCAGCTCAAGGCCGACCTCACGTCCGATGGCAGCAAGTACATACGCATGGAGGGTGGGGGCGACCTAAACTGGCAGTACACCCCGCAGGGCGACATGAAGCTGACGGGCCGCTACACGCTTACGGGCGGCTCCATGAAGTACTCCCTGCCCGTCATCCCGCTCAAGGAGTTTGAGTTTACCGATGGCAGCTATGTGGAGTGGCGCGGCGACCTGATGGATCCCAAGCTCAAGCTTACGGCTACCGAAAGGGTGCGTGCCGCGGTGGCAAACGACGACGACAAGTCCACGCGGCGCGTGAACTTCGACGTCAGCGTGTCTATCGAGGACAAGCTGTCGTCGCCGCAGCTCACCTTCGACCTGTCGGCACCCGAAGACTCGTCCGTGCAAAACGAGTTGCTGGCCATGGGATCCGAGGAACGCAGCAAGGTGGCCATCACCATGCTGGCCACGGGCACCTACATGAGCGGCAGCTCTTCGGCCACGGGCCTCACGCTGGGCACCGCGCTTAACAGTGTGCTGCAGAGCCAGATCAATACGCTGGTGGGGGCGGTGGACAATGCCAACATCAGCGTGGGGGTGGAGGACCGCACCACCGCGACGGGCGCTACGCAGACCGACTATAGCTTCCGCTACTCGCAGCGCTTCCTCAACAACCGCGTGCAGATCAACATTGGCGGCAAGGTGACCACCGGTCACAACGCCACCAACACTGCCGAGTCGTTTATAGACAACATCTCGCTGGAGTACCGCCTCGACTCGTCGAGTGCCAAGTACGTGCGTGCCTTCTACAAGAAGAACTACGAGGACGTGCTCGATGGTGAGATTACCGAGACGGGCGTCGGACTGGTGCTGCACAAGCGCATGGACAAGCTGAGCGAGCTATTTATATTCAAGAAAAAAGATAAAAACGGGGAGGCCAAGACCGATGAGAAATAAGATCCGTACCGCCTTGTGGCTGCTGCCGGCCTTGCTGCTGGCTGCCTGCTCCACCACCAAGAACCTGCCCGAGGGCGAGGTCCTTTATACGGGGCAGAAAAAGATGATTGTCAAGAATGCCACGTCCACGCCTACCGGCGTGACGGCGCGCGAGGAGGTGGAGGCCGCCCTGGCCACGGCGCCCAACAACTCGTTCATGGGCAGCTCTACCATGCGCACGCCCTTTCCCGTGGGGTTGTGGCTGTACAATGCCTTTGTGAACTCCGAGGGCGGACTGGGCAAGTGGATCTTCAACCACTTTGCCGCCACGCCCGTACTGCTGTCGTCGGTCAACCCCGAGATACGCTCGCTGGCCGCCACCAACGTCATGCACGACTACGGCTTCTTCAATGGCACGGTGACCTACGAAACGTTTATAGACAAGCACGACTCGCTCAAGGCCAAGCTGCGTTACACGGTGGACATGAAGAACCCGTACTTTGTGGACACGCTCTACTACGTGGGCTTCTCGGACCGCACGCAGCGCATCATCGACCGCAGTCGCCGGCGCTCGCTGGTGCATGCGGGCGACCAGTTCAACGTGGTGACGCTGAACTCGGAACGCACGCGCATCAGCAATATGCTGCGCAACATGGGCTGCTATTATTTTAGGCCCGACTACATGACCTACGAGGCCGACACCACCCTGGTGCGGGGCGGACACGTCAGCCTGCGCATGAAGCCTGTGGCAGGCATGCCGGCGGAAGCCGAAAAGAAGTTTTACGTGGGACGCAAGTCGGTGGTCTTCATAGACCGCAGCGGCCAGCCGTCGTCCGACAGCCTGCGGTACCGCGACATCGACATCTTCTACCATTCCAAGCTGCCCGTACGGCCCAAGATGCTGTACCGGTGGCTCGACTACCACGGCTACCGCATGAAGCGCCGCATGGAGGACAGCACGGGCATAGCCCGTCGCCAAGACATGCGCCGCACCTACAGCCTGCACCGCCAGACGCGCATCCAAGAGCAGCTCACCGACCTGGGTATCTTCAACTACTTGGAGATGAAGTACACGCCGCGCGACACCGCGCTGCTGTCCGACACGCTCGACGTGGCGCTGCTGGCCATGATGGACAAACCATACGACCTGGAGTTCGACTTCGACATGAAGATTAAGAGCAACAACCAGATGGGTCCGGGCGCCTCCATCATCCTGTCGAAGAAAAACATGTTTGGCGGCGGCGAGAAGTGGAACGTGGAGCTGGACGGTTCCTACGAGTGGCAGACCGGCAAGAGCAGGTCGGCAGCCATGAACAGCTACGAGGTCGGCCTGTCCTCGTCGCTCATCTTCCCCCGCGTGCTCTTCCCCAAGCTGGGCAAGCGTGAGTACGACTTCCCCGCCACCACCACCTTCAAGGTCTATGCGCGCCAGCTGCGCCGTGCCAAGTACTACCGCCTGCTGGCCTTTGGCGGCAACGTTACCTACGACTTCCAGCCTACGGCCGTCTCCAAGCACAGCATCACGCCGTTCAGCCTCACCTTCAACATGCTCAGCCACGAGACGGAGGAGTTTATCCAGCTGCGCGAGCAGAACCCCGCCCTCTACATCAGCCTGCGCAACCAGTTTGTGCCCAAGATGGAATATACCTATACCTACGACAACAGCAGTCTCAAGCGGGTGCGCCATCCGTTGTGGTGGCAGACCACCATCGCCTCGGCAGGCAACCTCACCTCGCTCTGCTACCAGCTGGCGGGCAAGTCGTTTAGCACCGAGGGAAAGAAGTTCCTGGGCGTACCCTTTGCCCAGTTCCTGAAACTTAACACCGAGCTGCGCTACCACTACGTGTTCAACGACGACCACCTCATTGCCATGCGCCTGGCCACCGGCGTGGTGTGGAGCTACGGCAACGCTTCCTCGGCGCCTTACACCGAGCAGTTCTACATCGGCGGCGCCAACAGCGTGCGGTCGTATAGCGCCCGCTACGTGGGTCCCGGCGGCTATCCGCCCGACGAGGACAACCTGTATTACTTCATCAACCATATAGGCGACTTCCGCCTGGAGGCCAATGCAGAGTGGCGGTTCCACCTTGTCGGCCGCCTCAACGGGGCACTCTTCCTCGATGCCGGCAACGTATGGCTGCTGCGGCAGGACGACAACCGGCCCAACGGCAAGCTGACGCTGAAAAACTTTTTCGACCAGATAGCCCTGGGTACCGGCGCGGGCCTGCGCTACGACATGGGCATGCTGGTGCTCCGCCTTGATTGCGGCGTGGGCATCCACCATCCCTACAAGACCAGCAAGTCGGGTTACTACAATATCGAGAAGTTTAAAGACGGGCTGGCCCTGCACTTTGCCATCGGTTATCCGTTCTAAAATGTTTTTTGTATATTTGTGGAAACGAAACTTTAAAACCTAACGATATGAAACCAACACTGTTTTTACTGGCTGCCGGCATGGGCAGCCGCTACGGAGGACTTAAACAACTCGACGGGCTGGGTCCCAATGGCGAGACCATCATGGATTATTCCATCTACGACGCCATCCACGCAGGCTTTGGCAAGCTGGTGTTTGTCATCCGCAAGGATTTTGAGACCGAGTTCCGCGACAAGATTATCTCCAAGTACGAGGGCCACATCCCCTGCGAGCTGGTGTTCCAGTCGATTAACGACCTGCCCGAAGGATTTACTTGTCCCGAAGGCCGCACCAAGCCCTGGGGTACCAACCATGCAGTCATCATGGGCAAGGACGTGATTCGCGAGCCGTTTGCCGTCATCAACTGCGACGACTTTTACGGACGCGACTCGTACCGTGTCATGGCCGACTTCCTGTCCCGCCTGCCCGAAGGTTCGAAGAACAAGTACGCCATGGTAGGCTTCCGCGTGGGCAACACCCTGAGCGAGAGCGGCACCGTGTCGCGCGGCATCTGCGGCACCAACGACCGCAAGCAGCTCACCTCGGTAGTCGAGCGTACCAAGATACAGCGCATGGACGGCCAGGTCAAGTACCTCGACGAAAACGACCAGTGGGTGGCAGTGCCCGAGACCACGCCCGTGAGCATGAACTTCTGGGGCTTCACGCCCGACTATTTCGGGTATAGCATCGACTACTTCAAGGAGTTCCTGTCCAATCCTGCCAACATGGCCAACCTCAAGAGCGAGTTCTTCATTCCTCTTATGGTGGACCGCCTCATCTCTAACGGCACGGCTACGGTCGATGTGCTCGACACCACCAGCAAGTGGTTCGGCGTCACCTATCCCGAAGACCGTCCCGACGTGGTGGCCAAGATCAAGCAGCTGGTCGCCGACGGCGTATATCCCGAAAAACTGTTCTGATCGGGTTTCGGTTGAACACAAGGCCCCGCGACATGAACCTGTCGCGGTGCCTTTGTCTTATGGTGTAGGTGCTTTTAAAATATATTAGAACGCATATAAAAATAGTAACGATTTGTATTTTTATATTAGAAATAATGTAATTTCGATTTTATTTTGTAATTTTGCATTCGAAATGATATAATTAAGATGGAAAAGACAAAATTGTCAATGGTAGTCAAGGCCTTGCGCAAAGAGTATGGCCTTACGCAAGAAGACCTGGCCATGAAGTCCGGCGTAGGCCTCTGCTTCGTACGCAATCTGGAGCAAGGCAAGCCCACGCTGCGCATGGACAAGGTCAATCAGTTATTAGATTTGTTCAATTACGAATTAACTGCCACCAAGAAGTCATGAGACAGGCAAAAATCTACCGAAAAGGCGTCGCTGCCGGCTTGCTCGAAGAAGACGGCGGCGAATACCAGTTTAGCTACCTTGCGGACTATCTTGCCCATGAAGATGCCCAACCAGTAAGTCTCACGCTGCCGCTGCAGGAGGAGGCGTACACAAGCCCTACGCTGTTTCCGTTCTTCGACGGCCTGATACCCGAAGGGTGGCTGCTTGATGTGGCACTCCGCAACACCGACATCAGCGTGCTCGACCGCATGTCGCTATTGTTGCTTTGCTGCAAGGATTGCATAGGTTCCATAAGCGTAGTGCCCGTCCCGCAAGAGGGCAGTAATGAGGGAGGAAAAGCGTGATGTGCAAGTGCCTGTATTGTTATAAAGAACTAGAGGCCGGCCAAAGAGACTTCCACCCGCATTGTGCCAAGAAGTTTTTCGGTACGAAAGAGGTTCCCTTGCTGGAATATCGGCACGAGGACCTCGACCGCCTTGCCGAGCAAATCATACGCGCCCAAACATCGCTGACGGGCGTACAGCCCAAGTTGTCACTGAACCTCAACCGCCACGAGGGTCGCAGTCGCCTGACCATTGCCGGCTTATGGGGCGGCTACATCTTCAAGCCCCAGACGGCGGAATACCCCGAGTTGCCCGAAAACGAAGACCTGACCATGCACCTTGCCGAAGCGGCAAGGATAAGCGTCGTGCCGCACAGCCTTGTGCGCCTGGCCGACGGCAGGCTTGGCTATATCACCAAGCGCATCGACCGCACCGGCAAGGGAGAGAAAATAGACATGGAGGACATGTGCCAGCTGACGCTGCACCCCACCGAGTATAAGTACAAGGGCTCGCACGAGCAGATAGCCAAGGCCATCATGCAGTATTGCACCACGCCCAAGCTCGACCTGGCCAACTATATGCAGCTGGTGCTGTTCTGCTTTGTTACCGGCAACAACGACATGCACCTGAAGAACTTCTCGCTCTACCGGCCCTCGTCGGGTTATCAGCTTACGCCGGCCTACGACCTCGTCAATGTTTCCATTGCCAACCCCAGGGACAAAGAAGAGCTGGCGCTGCCCCTGTCCGGCCGCAAGACCAAGCTGGACTTGCAGGACTACCTCAATGCCGGTTCCACGATGGGGCTGGAAGAAACCATCGTGCGGCATCTTATAGCCGGTCTGCACAGGGCGCTGCCCAAATGGCGGGAACTGATTATGCAGTCCTTCCTAAGCGACGAGATGAAGGCACGATACGAACAACTGGTCGTGTCGCGGCTCAACCGCCTTCAGCTATAATAAGCAAGGCACCGCGACAGGTTTATGTCGCGGTGCCTTGTTCTTATCTCCACTCTCGGATTAGATTTTGGCAGCCGCCAAAATCTGATCCACAGCCTCCTTCAGGCCGTCGGCATTCTTGCCCCCTGCGGTGGCAAAGTAGGTTTGTCCCCCACCGCCGCCCTGTATCAGCTTGGCAGCCTCGCGCACCAGGTTGCCCGCATGGTAGCCGCGGTCCTTCACCAGGTTGTCGCTTATCATCACGCTCAG
>Ga0181612_110949_pt1 | contig 40410 bp, 16 predicted proteins | sample HoacroProtozoa21_FD_119630 | JGI IMG/M metagenome (GOLD analysis project Ga0181612, IMG submission 119630) | Hoatzin crop microbial communities from Cojedes, Venezuel. Combined Assembly of Gp0051906, Gp0051904, Gp0051908
TCGCAGCCACTGGCTACCCCGTGCCCCCCCTGCTGCTGTCCCTCCCCTCCAGCCTCGCTCCCGGCCCCGCCCCCCGGCCTCGCGGCCCCGCCCCCGAGCGGCGGACGGGGGCGGGGCCTGGGCGGCGGTGGGCGGGACCCGACTCCCACCTGGTGGCGCCGTGCGGAAGCGCAGGGCCCGGCGTGAGGGGAAGCAGGCGTGCCCTGGGATGGCCGTTTGAAAACCCGCGGCTGGTTCTTGTCTCGTCAGGCTGTGTCCGACCCGCTCTGTGCCTTGGAGGTGCTCTACGGGGCTATCTGCTTAAATAAAAACCTTGAAATTCCCGGTCTGCCCTCGCTTTTGCTGCTGAGGTGCAAAATGCTGCTTCTAAGTGGGAGTAGTTCAATTTGCCTCTGTTTCTTGTGATAATCTATAATGCAAGTAATGTGTATATTTAAAAAAACCTCACTCAAAGCCACCCTGTTGCGTTAATTTTTCCTCTTGGTGGGACTGTGAGAACATCCGTGCAGCAGATGCGAGGCATATTGCGCGCCACACTGCTGGAAGTGGTTCCGAGATGATGCCGATCAGTTATATAGCACAGAATTAATTACTGCCTCGTCTATGTTTAGGCTTCAATTTCAAAGTTATGTTTGCTCTGTTGAGCGCTTATGATTTTGTGACTGCACAGACAATGATTATTCAGACAGAATGAGCAGATTTTGCACCCCAGGCTACTGCGCTGTGAGCGGGTGCGGGTTCACCCCTTAGGCACAGCAGCGCTCTTCACAGTTGCACACTGAGCATGTGTTCAGAAATGGCCAGCTTTTTATTAATTTTGCCTCAGTCATTTATTGATAAATAAATGAGTAGTATATAATAACAAGTCAAATTAACTCAAGGTTTTCATTCTTTTTTTTTTTTTTCCAGAAGGAGCTCAGTCTCCCCAGAAGAGGAAGCTTGTAAGTATAATTATTCTTTATTCATCGTTTGGTTTGTTTTGAACGTATATAGCTGTTTAGCTGTGGAAATCATTTAAATGGGCGGATACGTTGTTTTCTCTGTTAGCACTTTGAAGAATGTGTCATGTACTCGGAAACAGCTAGCTTGCTTTTGTCTGAGACTGAAACCTCTTCATTTCCTTAATTGTAGAGGAAAAGTAGTAGTAGTGTAAGCTTACTTCTAATTACCAGCCTGAGCTGATCCTGATACAGAAGTAGCTGCGGTGTTGAGTGTTGCTTGCACTGACATTGCTGAAGTGACTCCACAGAAGTCACTGATTATTTATGTGATATGGACAACTTTGATCACTGCTCTTCAAACAGTCTGTTGACAGAAATCTAAGTACACAGCTCCTGGGCCATGCAGGTCAGGTGTTTGTAGAGCAGTCAGTGTAATAGAGAGATTTCGACAAAGTGGCAAATGTTGGTAAAAGCAGGCTTTTAAAAATGTGGTTTAAACAAATAGCAATTTTTTTTTTAATACATGGTGATGTTTAATGAATTTTAGCGAAATAACTTGTGTTTCAGTGGTATCATAAGAGCTTAGCTTCTGCTATGCTTACAGATTTATTGTGGAAGAAACTGTGCTATTGATTGCATTATATAAAGGAGAAAGCTTTTGTACTGCCTGTTATTGCATTATGATTTAAAATTGTTTCCCAGAGCTTGTGCTTGTGTGCTACAGACATGAAGCTCACAGAAGTGTATAACCTTTCTTCCTCAGGTTTCTGGTTCTAATGAGAAATGATTTTCAGTCTTTTAATGTAAGCTTTCCCCTTTGTGTAAGAATCAGTGTTTAGATAATGCAATGTTTGGAAAGTGCCAGTGATTCAGGGCTGAACAATCCAACAGATAAAAAGGCCCTTTTTTTAAAATGGGGCATGACCAGACCTTTGTGTTTAGTTCATGTGACAATGGTAAACCAGCCAGGGAGTTATGTAAAGAACACACAACACTGAATGAAATATTCTTTTGCTAAACCAGTATGCCTTAAAGGCCAGCTTAACGATATTCGATAGATTTTTAAGAAAGGTGGTGTTCGTGATTTGAAGACTGTGAAGGTTCTCTGAACAAATGGTGGAGCGGTGAGTTACTGGTAGGGTTCTTGTTTAGTGTAACATAGATATTTTTGTACAAAACTTTTGGAGTTGAAATTGAGGATGCCAGAGGTATTCCCTTCCCTTGGTTGAGCACGGAGGTGGGTATGATACAAAAACTACTCATGTATTTACATTTGAAATTTCAGATACAAATGAAGTGCTTCAAATGTATAGTGTTTTGTTTAGTAGTAGTAACTAAACCAAGTGACTGAATGTTTTATTTCTATATTGACTTAACACCTTCAGTTTTCATTACTTCACTTCTTTTCCACAAGTGAGTGCCTTTTAAGCCATGGCTATGTGAAGAAATTTAGCAACCTGTGTCAGGAAGATCCAGACCACAAATTTTAAGCACAAGGTTGCTGCTGCTAGTGAGACTGAAAAATCTATGAAGAACTGAAATGTCTTCGGTTAGTTGCCTGTGTTATCTAGTTGATTATTTGATTGCGGTTTCTGGAATTACAGATTTTGTAGTGAATTCTAGCAAATGGTTTCTTGCTGTTTGAAAAGTTTTAACTGTTTAAGAAGTCAGTAGTGCACTGTGGCTTGTGTATAGTTGTGTTGATGCTGTACTGTTAAGCATATAGGTTCACTAATAATGGTCTTGGGGAGCTGATGTACATGATTTACATATCCCAGTATCAGAATGCTTACTTGATTTTTAAAAAATCTACTCTTAGTTTTGAATTAGGAATGAGAGAAATTTATATCAAGAAAGGGAATAATTATAACGTGTGTATATATAGATGTTAAACATATGTGTATAATATGTATACATTTGTTTAACTGTTCTGTCAAAAAAGGTGGCCTAACGATGTGCAATTATATACAGACTGTAGGCAGTTCTCAGTACTTCTGGAGGCTTTTCCTCTGCTTGAATCAACTTAATAGTGAACCTCATAAGTAAAAATAAATTCTGAAAATAAAATTTATTCTGAAAAGCTGTTGTTGTCCTGTAGCTAATGAGTAGGGATAGTTGTGGATGTAGTAGGTCCTGATTCATTGACTGTCATTCATTGACTTTTGTTCACCGACAGGAGCAGAAGCAGGAATTGACAGAAGGATGAAGTATCTGGCTTGGAGCCAGAAACACTCAAGAGGTGCATCCATTGTCTGCACAAACTGCAGCCTTTGTAGCAGTTCAGTAGCAATTGTATTGTATGGAAATATGCAACCACTCAGCATTTTTCTGTGTGCTAGTCTGGAGGCTGGGATGCATTTACTGCTGTAAAAAGATCATATCTGGGGAGGAAGTAATTATTTTTCAGCCAGCCAGAAGTAGAAGGAAGACTTGATTGTTGCTGCTTGCTGGGTGATTGCTTTAGTTGATTGTTGAGTTGGAAGGATTTTAGACTATGGATTAGCTCTAGGGTATTTGTCATTGCCAAATGGAGAAAGCTGAGCTCTTCCTGACAACAGTGCTAAATTTTTCTTTATCTGACACATATTGCTTCATATTTACTTGGGTCAGTATTAGTTCATTATGTGTGAACTGATTGTACATACGGACAACGACAGTTGCTATGTTTGTTTGTACTGAGGAAAAGAAGGAGCAGAGTTAGATGTACCAGTATTTTTGGGAGGAGAGTGTGAGGAATTTTGTCACCTAAAGAAGGTCTTGGGTAGAAGCTGGACAGAACGAATAGTGGGGTGGAGCCTGTAAAGTCGGTTGATCAGTGACCCTGCTTCCATATTAGCAGAAGGGAACACAAGCACCCTGTAAACCATGGCTTTGCCCTTGGAGATCCTGTAGTGCAGTCTTGGAATAATCAGCACAGAGTGAGCAGGCATGTAAAACAGATGGGGGAATTGTATGCAGGGTGACATTAAGAGGAATGCCTGATTATTTAGATACCATTTTGTTGTTCATGTGCTTGAAGTGTGTGTGTTTCTGTAGGGGGGTAGTGTTTAATACACTAAAGGAAATTATACTCAACTGAGTTGTAGGCTGTAAAGAGGTCGAATAATAGAAGTATGAGAACAGGAACATGCAGTTACATTCTGTCTCTGGTGTGGTTCAGTAATCAGAGTTCAAAGTTTTCCTTTAATAAATAATGCTTATAAATGTATTGGTTATGTTTTTCTCATGCTTTGTTCACAAAAAATAATTACCATTTATGAATATTTTCTTTAATTTCAAATAGCGAATGTGAAATGATAGACCCAAACTTTGATCTCTATCCTATTAGTGGAAGTGGTTTAAGTATTTTCAGCCATTACCCTGTTGTGTTCTTTTGGTGCTACAGCGTGTACAGAGTGTTTTTTTTTTTTTTTTTTAATTGGCTTCAGCTTTCAAATGGTTTTGATGTGCACCTGCACCTGAAGCGCACTAGAGACATTCCAGACTTGAAAGGACAAAGGTGGGGACTGTGCAGCAAGACGAGGCTCATGATGAAGCGCTCGTGTGTTCATGTGTAGAACGGTGACTTGGCATCCAAAAGACGGGGCTGTAAGGTGCAGATTTCCATGGCACCTGCAGGATGCGCGACGCCATCCTGGAGCTCACTTTTTTTTCCTATTGCCTCTTCAGCTAGTCAGCAGTCACTAAATCTGGTTTGGGTTGCATTTCAGCCATCTGATTTCTTATTCAGTACCCTATTTTTAATAAATTCACATATTTGTAACATGAACTTTATTGACCCGTTCAGATTTTATGGAAAAAGTGGGTTGATGTTTGAAATTCTCGTGGTTTCTTAGACAGGGTTACTAGCTTGGGTTGCTGTGATTTTTGTACTAAACATAAAATTTTCTAAAAAGAAAAGACTGATTTCCCACATTATATCTAAATTTGAAAAGAGTCATTTCCTCAGCAAACTAAATTTGCTAAACCAGTTTTTAATTTCAGATGCAAGTTAGTTTTGTTAATTTTTTCCTGCTATCAGCCGTGTGTATCAGATATCCTTTTGAAGTCTGTGTACAAATGGAAAAAAAACAGAGGCATAAGAAAAGTGAAAAACAATTATATTCCAGAATATATCCAGTAAAACACATACTTAAATAAGTCAAATATTACAAACTGTGGTTTTGATGGTGATAGGTGCTGATAAGAAATAGTATTTACCTCGAGTTTGTGGTAAGTGACATAATAGCGTTAGCTAAAGACATGTGCAGGCTATTATAGTGGTCTTTATTCCTTCTAATCTCTTTTTAAGGCAATTTATGTCCACTGTGGGGCTTGTTTTCTCTCTTCCTCTCCCTCTTTCTCTGCCCAGCCTTTCTATGTATAAACCTCCGAAGGTTCTTAGCTTCTACAGCCCTAGACATTTCATAGGGTGTTTTGTTAAACAAGTCTTCATCATAATTTGTTAAACTTACTCCCAGCTTCCTGAGAGTAAAATAACACTCAAACACACCAAGGAATTTCTTTGGGAGGAGGGTATGCTGAATACCAGCTTATATCAGTTTCTACTTCTATTCTTTTCATGCTTAGACCTTGGAAACAACAAGAAGTTTGATGGCTGGAAAAAAAATTTCTGGCCTTCAGTGCCGGTTTACATCTTGCTCTGCTCAGGTGCTGTGGGAATTTCCTCTGCATCTGCAGAGAAATGGAGTATATCATTCCATTTCTGTGTGTCTTGGCGGGTAAGCGTTTCTGCTGGAGATCGATTGACGCCGTTTCCCTGCCAGGAGCAAGTGCTGTGCCTCAAGCATGGAGAAGCCAAAGTGCTGGAAATGGAGGAAAAAAAATGGTTCCGAAAAGGACTGGGGAGTTTTGCTACTTTTGCACTCTGTTCTGGTTTAGATCTGGAAATAGAGTAAGAAATAATGCCTCCATTCAGTACATTCTGCTTGTGATACTTTTTATAGATGGGGAGAGGTAGAGGTGGTATTTTCGAACCACTCTATCCTTCTCTGAGCCTGCATAGAGGCAGCTCACAAGCAGCTTAGAATAACTCTTAAGCTGATATGTGGGGCTGGCTCTGGAGGTGGAACGTGCGGAATTGTTCCTGCAGGGTTCCGTAGGAGTGTTGCTATTCGTGTATTAGGCTTTAAAAATAATTTGAAAGCATTGTTTCTGTAAAAGAAGTGGTTAGTGAATAAGGGAGATTTTAGTGTTCTGTATATACTGTAATCTCAGAGACAAAGAATTTATGGAGGTTTTCATCAAGGATTTAAAAGTGAGGAAAGTATTTTGTGCAGTTTTTATTATCAAGTTTCCACTACTTAATCCAGATTCTCTTTTAATAAGTATAATAAAATTATACATAACATACCAAATTTGTACCTTTTGTGGCTTGCTCTGCTTTCTTACCCTGAAAGCACAGCGTGGCTGGACAGGGACTGCGCTTGTTTGGGGAGCAGCCATCCTGGGCACCCTGGCCCTTACTGGTGAGACTGGCAGTTTGTTATGCTGATGGGATGTAGCTGTTGAGAGGTTGTGATTGTGTGGTGTGGGGCACTCCTGCTGTGATTTGAATCATGGGAGGATCTGAAGGTGTGAGTTGTAATCTGGAATTTGACTTGGTTATGAGTACTTCTGAATAGCAGACTTTACCTGCCTAAATACAGTCTTAAACACTTTAAAGTTTATCAAAGATGTATATTTGGAATTCTTGGAAGGAAAGCTACCTTTTTACACATGTACATTTGAATAATGTTGGACATTATTTTGGGGCAATTTTGTTAATAGCAAGAATTTGACTTTGAGCTGATTGAAAGTGCCATTTGCAAACAAAAAAACAAGACTTGCATTGTGCAGAGGAACATTGTCTTCTGATGAAGGCTTCCCCCTCTGCCCTCTTGCACGGTGTGGCTCCCCGGGCTGCTGCCATTGCTGTTGCTCTGTTTTCAGTGCTAGAATCTGTAAAGCTTGCAGCAGGAACACAGCTTGGGAGTAAGAGGAAGATGTTTTAAGATTGAAGTTGTGTGTGTTCTTAAAGGGATTGATTTCTGAAAAAGGGATGGTTCACGTGTTCCCCCGCCGGCTGAGAACAGCTGCTCTTTGCACCGCGGATGACTCTGCAAGGGCTTTGGGTGGGAGCGGTGACTCTATTCCTATCGCAGTGTGAGTTTTCAAGCTGCTATGTGAGATTTCTGCCAGAATCCTTTCAAGTGTGCCATCGCTCCCTTTGGCTTCACGCTTTCCTTTTGATTTGGTGAGAGCGAGTGTTGCTGTTCCTTGGAGCCAGGAGAATTTTGTTGCTGATTTGCTGTGGGCTCAGCCTGAGCGTGGCAGGACTGTATTGCTGACTGCGGGACAGGGCAGATGGCTAGTTTGTGTCCTGGACTTTTCTGCACCTTTGTTTTGTACTGTTGGGCTGCATTTCCTTACTCTGGATGCTATGAATAGACTCATAAAAGATTACTCATTTTTTAAATAATTAGGTTTTTGACATGAGCCGTGTGATTAATCTGGACCATTACTGAACTCCTGAGATCTCTGTGACACTGGGGGTACGTGAAGAGCTCGGAATTGCGGTGATTGTTCTGTGGTCTGCATTGGAGTGATAACGGTGGGCACTCCTTCCTGGCTCTAAGCCTCTTATGCTGGGAAGAAACAGAGTGTGTCAGCACAATGATGAAACGGAGGAAACAGAGGCTTGGAGCCCCATCTCTGCGGATCCAGTAAGGGCTGTTGTGAAAAATAAATTGCACTTAAACATTTCAAATTGAAACTTGAAGAAAAACAAGCCAGAATTTTCTGTGGCAAATAAACATTGATTTTATTTGTTAGAACTTTCTTTATCTGTCATGCTTATTTGGCTGTACACGAAATTTCATTTGGAAGCTTAACATTTTATTCTGTGGAGTATTTACCGTAAAGTATAGCCAAAAAAGAGCAATATTTAAATGTTTTTAAATGACATACCTTGTGGTTAGGTTTTGTACCAAGCATTAATTAACATAGTAAAACTGAATGTTTGTAACTCTGTCTTTTGAGTTTGGTCACTCTTCAGATTTAAAAAGTACTTTTAATAATCTGCCAGAAAGCTGTCACAGGGCTCAAATCTCCAGAAACCTTTGCTACCTTTATTATCTTTTAAAATTAAGAATGCTGTTGAAAACTTTCAGATTTGAAACAAAAAATCTGTATTTACATTGCCACGTGTATTTCTACAAATGAAATTTATAGAAGCAATTCCTTCTTAGTGCTTGTGTCCTTTATAAATCCTTTGAAATCTGCTAATGAAAACTGCTGTTTATGATGCTCGTAATTATATTTATTAATTCTTGTAATCAAAATTGAGGAAGTTGTGTATTTAATACTATGTGTGTAAGTAGAAGAGGTTAAATGAATCTCACATAGTCGGTGAAGGGAAGAGCAGGGCAAGAGGCAGGCTTAACCTTTTCTGTCTGTAGACTGTAAAGCTTATCAGCTGTTTAAGCAGGGATTGCTAGTGAGGAGGATTTCCAATATCTAAAGGTTACCTACTGATGAATATTTGGATTCATTAGGAAATTTAAAGCATTGACAAACGTGCTTGACTTCAGGACTTTCAATGTAAAATGCCTGAATACTAAACAAAACTGAAAATTTCTCTTTAGCTCACTTTTATGCTTGAATATGGTAAATAGAAACATTTTTCATCCCTCAATCAAAATCAAAGTTATAGTTGTAAAAATACAGAGGCGCTAGTTTATATTCTAATGCATAAGCACACTTTATAATACCAATATTTGTAAGTTAACTTTCACTTTATTTCTAGTGAAGGACACCTTATCGTGTGTAGTTCAATAAAGTAGGTGTTAGAACCTCTTTTTTATGTTTATATAGAAGTCTGTTTGCAGCTTTTTGGAAAGCAGCTACTTTGATAAATTTTCTGTGCTCTCTGTGTGGATGAATACATGTTGGCTGCTAACCCTGCAAAAGCAGTAGAGTTTACAGAACTGAGCACAGAGCTGGGAATCGGTGTCCTCAGCTGTAATCCTGATGCTACAATGGACGTGCTATGGACAAGTCACTTAACTTTGTTATGCCTCAGTTTCACCGTTGCTAGAATTAGAATAAAGCCATTTTGCAGTGCTGCTTTCAGGCTTAACTAGCTGTTGTTATAAAACACTGTCAGTGCTACATGTTGTTTTCTAGTTAATGGTTCGTGTAATTCATGTTTTCACAGTTGCGTGTTTCTATTGTTGCCACAGCCCTGGCGTGGAACCATGGCTCCCAAATGGTGAAGGCTGTGATATAAATGGTCCAAGTCTGTTATTGGTGCCGTTATCAACTTTGTTAGTTTTTCTCAATTAAATGTTTTACATGAAGGATTGACAGTGGTGCGTGCTCTAGAAAGCCTGGGAATCACTACAAAAAAGAATTTGGATAATTCCAGATTGGAAGATTTTTGTAGTGGAAAAATAACATTGATTAGATATTATATTGGCTGACAAGTCCATTTTGGTTTGGATGATAATCAAAAGTATGACAATTTATTGCATTTATTAAGAAGATATAACTTGTATCTTAGATATTATATTGGCTGACAAGTCCATTTTGGTTTGGATGATAATCAAAAGGATGACAATTTATTGCATTTATTAAGAAGATATAACTTGTATCTTGGAAGTATCTTTTTTTTTCTTTATTGAAACAGAAAATATGATATTGACCCTGGTTTATTCTTTTTTCCTACCGTGGTACCTTGTCAGAATCTCCTCTTCTTTGTACTCCCACTGCCGAGGAAGTGATGTTCATCAGCACACGTTCTCTCCTACATCTGCTCCAGGTCTGCAGCACCTTAAATTCCCGTTTAGTGCTGACTGTGCACTTGTTACTTCTCCTCTAGTATTTTACCTGAACTCAAAAACCCAGAGCAATCCATCTAGTCCATGCTACAGCCATCCTTTTCAGTGGAGGTAAGGAGAAGAGGTATCAACTAGGAATTTCTAACAGTTTGGTGTTGGTGTAACCGTTTGTGAACTTACCAGCTTTATAGTTTAAGCGAATAATATCTAACAGAAAGGAGCAGCCTTGTGGTTGTGATTTGCTTCCGGTCTTTTAGCATTCAGGTTGATATTGCTTGTTGGTACAATTTTTTTCTAGTTCATGTGTAGTTTAAGGCCCTACATAGGGAAGAATATAAAATTAGTTGAGGAATGGAAACCTGTCTACCTGTGTGTGCATGCAAATTCCTGGTTGTACCTTATGCCAGCTTCTGAGTGCAAGTGTAACTTGTACCGCGGAGCAAAGGAAGCCTCGCAGGCATTGCTGATTTCAAGAAAATCAACTTAAAAGTAAAATAGCCTAGAGTGGGGTCCTTGAAAATCCCTGCCTAGAATAGCAGGTCTGTGCTATCGTGCTGCACTCTGTAAATCCACATTAGTTTCTCACAGAAGGTAGCAGGCTGAAGCTTCTGTCTCCAAACGCAGGGCCTACAAAGGATACTGAGGAAAATGAAGCCTGTTGTTAGCAGGCTTAAATATGGGGTACAGGAGTTTGGAAATGGTTTGGAAAAAAAAAAAAAGAACAGCTCAGTTTGTAGTAGAGTGTTTGAGAGCTTGGCTGACATGTTTTGGAACATGCATGGCCATCAGCAGCCCTGGTGGAGAGCTTCAGCTTCTTCACCGAGAAGACCCTTCACCTGGTGAGGCAGTTGCAGACAAAGGCTAACACAAGTTACAGATCTTTGCGTGTGTGGTTATGAAATCGGAGCTCGGTGGTACCTACTGAAAACTTGAGCCAGCAGAGCCATCAGAGGGCTGGTTTTGAAGTTCACATGCTGCAGTGTGGATGTAGCTAGTCAAATTTCAGTTACTCATCAGGTGGTAATGCAATAGCCCCTGAATCCGGACTGTTATTTCAGAGGGAGATTGCTCTTGCTGGCCAGCTCTGGTAGGAGTAACACGAAAATCTGAAGTTGAGCTATTTTAGGCATCTGTCCCTCTAATGGAGAATGAAATGTATTACATCTGTTGGGTGGAAATCAGGTTGTCAGCGAGGGAAAGGGATGTTGCATGTGTCTGTACTTGGTGTATCGTGCGCTGCCATGAAGGGAGAGGTGCTTGCCCGGCATGCCTGCCGCTTTCCCTGCGTGTTGGGCAGCGCTTGGTGAAAATGCTTAAGAAGGTGCTCACTTTGGCAGCCCTTGGAGTGGACTGAAGGGCAGTGACTAAAGAGCAATCTCTTAACATTTTAATGTCTTTTTCATCAATGTAATTTTAAACGAATTTTTGTTATTTAAAGGTTGGTATTAGGTAATGTTCCTTTACAACAAGAGTGCTTAAATGCAATTAAATGCTGTTTAGCATTGGGGCTAGTTAACAGACTGCGAAGTAGCAATGAAGTATCAAAATTAGATTATTGTTAAAGTCAGTTGAGAACTGTTCTTTTTGGAGAGATCTATTGATTATTTTCAAAAGGTGTTTTGATACCGCTTTTTTTCTGAGAATCCTTCAATCTTCAGGGTTTTGACGTGGGTCAGTGAATTCTCTTTAAGCATAGTTCATATAAAAGTCCTAGTGTTAAGTTGTATTCCACTGTTACTATGGACTCTCCTTGATAATATTTTGCACATATGGGGACCTTCCAGCCATCTGCTATCTGAATACTGACTGGTTGATGATTCACAGCACTCTGTGTAAGAGCTTAGGTCTACTATAATAACTTTTTATTTTCGTCCCTGTTGCTTTCACCTGTGCAGCCCTTGATCCTCTTTTATCCTGTCTTTATTTGTTGTAGTTTTGTTTACTTGGTTACGGTACCAGTGATAGCCATTCCAGCTTGCTTAGAGCAAAGGTTCATCTTGGCAAGTTACCACTATCATTGATCTACTCAGCTTAACACCCTCAGGTTAGCCAGGCCACCAGCCAGGTGGTTCATTTCTATGGCTCTGCAAGTGATACTAGGAACTGGTACACAATGTCACTAAAAAAGTGTATGCCTTAATTTTAAATATGTCTTTCTTTTTACCGTCAGTATATTGCGCTTGCAAATATCTACATAGGTTTCGCCTCTTGCCTATTTTTCTTGTTGTCATTGATATTTTTACGTGGATGGATGAACAATGTGTTGGTGCATCGGACGTCAAGTGTGTTCTACAGCTAGCATGAAAGTCCATGGCTTCTGAAAGAATTAATCTAATTAAGAGTGAAAATATTTTATACATAGCATTTTTAATAATTGAAAATAATGTAAACCTTTCAAAAGAGTAGAAGGAAATGTGAAGTAACATGATTGCAATAAAAATAAATTGATAGCAGGTGAAATAAGAATGCTATAGTTGATGCAACCATGGGTTGGAATTAAAGTGCTGTATCTTTAGGAAGAAAAGAGGATGATGTCCAAAATGAAACTGAAGTATTGGCTCTCGTATTTGGGATTTGACTTGCACTCTTCTGAGGGTAGCAGGGAAGTCAAATTAAGGAAATGAGGCCGTGTTTCACAGCTGGTCCTCTTTATGAGTTGGCAAGTCTTTGTACACCCATATTTGTCCTTTAATCAAAATACAGATTTACAGAATTTCTTGATCTCAAGTTGCTTAAAAGGTGTAAATAATTAACTGTTAGAACTGATGGGAATTGATATTAAAGGAACATGTATTTCCCTCCGTTTCAAAAAAATGCTACACTTTCTGAATCACTCTCAGCAAGATATAAACTAGATCCAGTACTTTGAGAAATGGATTCATGTGTTTGGTAACAAGGATGAATGTTTCCAGGTGCTGTATTCTGGCCTCTCTGGGTGCTGCAGGTTAGGTGAAGTCTCAGTGGAAATTTGCTTTATCCAAACAAATCAAGGGAAGAGTTGGGTTCAGCTGGATTATTCAAGGGATATTTTCTTATGGTATTTTGATTTCATTAATTTATGCCAGTTGTGGAGCATGTTCTGATAGGCGTGTATGGTAGAGATTATTTTTATAGGAATGTATTCCTTTGGAGGTTCTAGCCTTAATAAAGTCTGTTGATAATAACTATTAATTTTTTATAACTTTGCAGAATAGTTTCATGGTTTTTTTCCTAGTCTCTACAAAATCTGGTCACCATTTCTGAATGCGATGGTGGTCAGATCCTTGCTGTCTTATGTAAGTAAAACAAAATGGGAAACCTAACGTTGCTCCAGAACACTCAGTGTTGAGCACAGTACATAATTACTTGATCACTGTGTAATTACAATGTTATGAGTTTTATATAATTAGGATTTTATGGACATCTGTGATACAATTTAAGAATATATTAATTTATTTACATAAAAACCCTATTCTAGGAAACAAGCATTTAATCAATAACCATGGTAAGAAATAAGAATGTATTATACATACATGTTCAACAAATGTACTGGGAGAGTTGCCTGCCGTTGTTTAAAGACTTTCTCATATTAACTGTTGCAGTGGATGAAGGGAGACCTAAATTTAGAGCTATGGCTTGTTTGGATGTGTGAATGTGGTTCGGAGTGCAGCGTCCTCAGCGAGCTGCTCTGTTGTGGTGAAGAGATGGGCTGCCCAGGTGTCGCAGGGTGCCTGTCAGCTCACCATCACCGAGGGGTGGGGATGGAGACGTCTGCCTGGTTTCAGAGGGGTCTCCTGTTAGGCTGTGGTTCTTTTTTTCATATATTGGGATTGCTGGTGTGTCATGAGGAGGGACTTTTAACTCCAGTTGTTCTACTTCAAGGCAGGTGCAGAAATCCCTTCTGTAGTATAAAGACGTATTCTTGGTGTGCGCTGCCCCCTCCCTGGATCACCTCTGTTTTGGATTTTGAAAAGTACATATATTGTACAACAGCAGGGCAGCACCTGTAAGTGGGAGAAGTTCCCTATTTTTAGGGAAGATAAAAAACATTTCAGAATTCAGACTCAATGAGGTTCTTTATATTTTTATTTTGAAACACCTCAAGGCTTGTCAAGAGTTGGTGATAGTTTCCTATCTCTACTTAAATTTCCTTTTAGTTTAAAATCTTTTCATACAGGTTTTAAGAGTTTATGATAGTTAGAGTTTCCTATTTGACAAATGTCAGAGGATTAATGAAGAGGACTATATTCAGCTTGAATGACATTTGGAAATTGTTCTGTTTTTGCAGCAAGTGGTATCTTCCTGGTGTGGTGCTTGATTTGGTACAGGTTCTGCGTTCTTAAATGTGCTAAATAATTGGTCAGAGTTGACTGCAAGGCAGTATAATGTCACTTCTGGAAACAACGTAGATAAGTAATTCAGGAATAATGAGTAACAGAACAACTTTCTGAATATATCACTGTGCATAATGTGAAATGGTGAATTTTGAGTAGGTGATCTTTTGGCAACAGAATTGTGATCTGCATCTCACATTGAATGAATGAATGAGTTTCCCAGAATGCATTTCTTTTTTAGTGGAAACTTTTCTCTTCATTCCTTTTCTTTCGTACCAGTTATTATTCTTGGGAGTAGTTTTTCCCATCTAGGGGATAAAGAGTACAGGGGAGGGACATGTGGTGATACCTAAACCTTGGCAGGCTCAGATAACTTTTTGCCTTTGTTTTGTGCAAATGCTAAAATCCCCGCATCCTGCCTGGAGGTGCAGTAACAGAAGAGTTAAACACTGAGGTTTGGAGGATGAGGTGGGAGTTCTTGTGTCGTTCCAGGCTCACCGTTTGGCTGCCCTCCATGGGACCATGTGTAAAGCATAACCTTCTGGTTTGACCTGGGAAACTGGAGGCTCCCGGGGGGGCTTGTGTGCTTGTGGCTTCAGAATTTGGAGGGCTTTAGTGTTTGCTAGTCATCTCATCTCTAAACCAAGCAGTTCATAACTGGTTTTTCTGTATAATTTTGTTTGAAGGCTGCATATGAGCTGACTTGTTTACTAACCTTGTGCTGTTTGAAGAATTTGGGATGATTTGGACAAGCTAGCAACTTCTAGTGAGGAACAAAACGCTCAGAAGGTTCTTAAGAGTCTGTAGAAAATATTGACGTTTTTCTGTTCTCATCCTCAAATAACAGTGATTTCTTCAAATGATAGTAGTGGGCTCAGCTCTGTACAAAATTCTTCCTTTTGCATAGTCTCTTCCTCAAAGACCTTTTGATCTTGAATACAAATGCAGAAACAACCTGTGCGCTGAAAGATTCCTGGCAAGAGAATCATGCTGAGAGAAATATGTATTCTCACCCAGACAGTCATGTGTTTATTATTGTTGATAGACAGTTTCCTGCATCTTCCAAAGCTTCTTTTTCATGGTACTATGAGGCAACCAGGTGCTATTTTTAGTTTTGACTTGGAATATTGGTGAGTGTGCAAACAGGCCCAACATCCCGCACTGAAGCACTAATAGTAGAGATGTACTAACAGCGAGTACCTAGTGTTGGTTTAACAGACTTGAGCTGGGGAGAAACAGATTATATGACACAGCTGCTTGCATTCGCACAGAACTATTCCTGCCCATGAGCAGGAGATTCCTTTCCGATCTGTTTTCTTAAAAATTACTGTTTGAAGCCACAAGTTGCAATTTCTAATGTAGATAGATAAACCATTTGGCGGATCAATATTAATGTGAAAACATAAGGGAAGTTTAGAATATAAAGAAGGAAAGAAGATTTCAGAGTAACGTTGTACCAGTTTTTAAATTTGTATCCCCTTTTAGCTGTGTTTAGCTATCCCAACTTATGTTGAACTTCTGTCTCAAATTTAAGCTCTTATTTGAATATTCAAAACTGTATCATGCCAGAAGGCCTGGAGCAGAGCTGCTTCTTCTATAACGTATCCTTTCGTGCTCTCTTTTCTACAGGCTGCATCTGTACTCCCCTTTTCTTCAATATCTCTCTATTCCTCTTTTTGTTCATTCATCTCAGATACGCTTGTTCTGGTCCTCCAAGTTCTTCCTTCCCCTCATTTCTCTCCTAAAATTTTACTACTTTGGCTGGTGGTTATTATTCTGTCATTCAATGCCTCCTGTGGTACTTGAGAGCATAATCTTCTAACCTAGTTTACATTACACTGTCATTATGAATTATTAATGTTCTAAAATAAAATCTTCAAACCGTAATCTTTGCTGTGGTGACAGAGCTCTGTGTGCTTTTGTTTTCCTTCCTGTCCTCCCCATCCTTCCCTTTCTTTTAGACCTCCAGGTCTTTAGAACAGGGATGTTATTGAGCCAGCTGTCTGGGAAAGACTTGCTGTGCAACAAGAGTTGTGTTGTGACATCTCTGGGCTGAGATAGATATTTATTTGTATAAACACTAAAAAAAAAAGCAGCTATGGAAGTAGCACTTGCGATTCTGTTAGAAGACCTACTGCACAAGTAGAACTGACAATGCATGTTTGGGTTATACCTTGCCTGAGAAGGTGAATAGTATTTTTTTGTGCTGTCTACTATGTTGTTCCTGTTTTTGTGTTTCTGTGATTCTCAGTTTTATTTGTCAGTACATGAGAAATTTAAAATAAATACCGAACAGGTCAAGTTATAATTCTCAGCAAAGTTTTACAGCAAGAAAGTTCAAACAAAAAGAATCTTTTAAAAATCCTTATCAGCTTTCCTTCATGGTTCATTTTAATGCAACTGTTTGTTTATTCTGCTGCCGAGAAATTGGAAGATTCCAAAATCATTAAACGTCCAATTTTCCAAGTGAATCAACAGACAAATATTGACCAGAAGTGTTCCTTTAAGTCACGAGTGTCTGCATTGCCCTCACAGAGAACTTGCAATTAATTTGAACAGAATGGAGTTGATTACAGCTGCATTCATCTTTGAGATAGAGGAGCAGCCCATGGGGACGTGTTCCAGCCTGCACCCCATGGCTTAGTGTGCGCAGCCTCCTCTGACATCAAGATGGATCGTAAAACTGTGACCTGTCGCTTCTGCAACTTTCCCCTGCTGATTAAAAATGAGGGCGGCTGCAGACTACAACGTAGAAGGCCACAGTCTACTTTTTATGTACTGCTGTTGTAAGTGGTCAGTGTTGTGGAAAGTACTTTATTTAATAATTTTTGAAGTCGTATTTTATCTGCCGAAAGTATGTTCTTCGGACAAGCAGGTGGTGTTCATTCGTGTGTATGATCTATGCTGGCTTGGCTTACCTGTTTGTTTAGTAGTTTGTGTGTTGTACCAAATAATTTGAAGACCTGGTAATATTATTTGTTTTGATTACTAGTTGCATTTTCATAGGTAGGCCAGAAGCCGAAATCTGATTTTATCAGATAATATAAAAAAGTTGCATAAATTTTGCTTAAATTTTGTTATATTTTTTTTTCTTCCTCATGATCTACAAAAATCTGTATAACGCTAGCTCTGCTAATCAAACTTTGGAAGAAAAGTAAGTAAAGTGAGTATAAGATGAATATTCCCATTTATCTAATTTCTTTTTTCCTTATATCTGAGATAGTTTAAAAGGTCATGGTTGAAGGTGGGTTATGTAAGTCATATTTATTTTAAAGATGAGCCATTCTGTTATGTATTTTTGTTTCTAGCTTTATTAGTTTAGATTTATTTGTGCCATTTTTTAAGGTGTTATAGTAAAGTGTAGTAAGATTTAGCACTGCAATCTTTTACATATTGTTTTTAGTATTTGAAAATGATTTTTTTTTTCCTGGAGATTGAAGAAATCATTGAGAGTTCTGTATCTGTCTATTCTATCCTTTATTTCAAAGCAGAGAATTCGGTTTGGGCAAATTCATCTTAAATTATTAAATCTGCTTCTGTGTTCCAGAACTCTAACGTGTATGTCCCTACTGACATATAGTGGGACATACAGGTTGGAAGTCTTATAGATAAAATAAATATCTTTGTTAGAAGAGCTTCTAAATACTATGTATATTTTAGGGAACATTGCCTTTGCGATACGTCACCTTGTGGGTTTCCCAGAATTACTGTAAAACAGTTTATAGAGATGTATCAATCTGTTGTTCTATAAAAATCAGTGTTTCGGGCTTGTTCTCATGGCCATTCTGTCTTGTATGTTCTATTTTTCTCTGAGGCTCACAGCCTTGAGTAATTTGTTTGCCTGCTGGTTGGTGATATGCTATCACGTCTTTCCCAGACTTTAAAAGCTAAGCTTTTGCTGTGGAGATTCATGTTGTTCCAAAGGCATAACTAAAATAGGGACCAATTCTGTTAAAAATTCATGGCCAAATTATGATGTAATTCTGCCTTTAAAACTGGCTGAACGTTTTTATCCTTTTTTTTTTTTTTTTTTGGTATACCAGCACTCAGGATGTTTCCCAAGCATGGTTCTGATTTCTCATGTCTCTTCTGTACCGTGGCTTATTTTGTAAAGTCTATTCTTATCCCATGCTCTAACTTCATTAAGAATTTATGCTTGAAAATGTAAAATTCATCATCTTAGCCTGTTCATTACATTAGCATTCCCCTTGCTCCCAGAATAACTCTTCTTAGCCAACATCCTACAAAATAAGCTTTTTGTCTCAGAAAAGCTGTTGTAAATGCAAGGGCTTTATGCTATCCCCAACATTTCAGCTGAGCCTAAGTGTGTTGACCAAGAAACGGGGAAACAAGCTGCGGAGTGCAAAGTCCGGCACTGAAGATTCAGGTTGGTGCGAACAGCCTGAATGATACCTGGAAACGAATCAGATGCCGGAGCTCGTTTTGGAGTTCAGGCTTGATTTTGTCTTCTGAGTAATCTGCTGTCAAACGGGTGAAAGCACCCCCTGCTAGCAGGTTGCCACGTGTCGCCCCAAGGCGGGAGGCCCCACGCTGATCCTCGGCATGGTGTCTGCACAGGTTGCTGCCGAGAGACGGGCGTTAGAAGTTTGTGGTCTTGTGTAGGTGTGGGGAACCCTTTTTGCTTTTGTGAGCTAGTAGTTGTGATCTGAGTATCACAGAATCATAGAAGTAACACAAAGCCCTCTAATTCACTGACTCAAATGCAGCTCTGTTCCCTCTCTTTGCTGTTTGCTTTGTTCCTTTTACCTTAATGTCTTGTGTGTTGTCTTGGTTTAGTTTGAACCATCCACTGGTAGTTGTTCTTCAGTCGTCAGTCCCTGCGAAGACACAAAGCGTGACAGCCTTTGCTGCTGCTTTTTCTCTTAATTTCTCCTTTAAGCTCTGCATTATAGTTTCCCTGTAAAACAGAGGTTAATAACACCTGCTTTTTCAAATCTGCTTCGCTGCAGCAGTCTTGTTGGAATTGGTTGTGGACAATGTCTGTCGAGGACTGTGTGTTACAGTTCTTTGTAACTCCCTGTTTTGGGAGGATTTAGCAATAGCCCAGTCTTGTTACTCAGTGCAGGGAGCCAGAGGCGGAAGAATTCTGCAAAGAACTGAAGCTGATGAAGTGCTGTACTTCTTCATGGAGCGGCTGATGCAGGTTGGAGTGGCAAGAGAAGAGGTTAAGATATGTTCCTGTTTGCAAATGCTGTTGCACAGTGAATTCATTCACATTGTTAATGTGTTATTTTTCAAATAACACTTCTCATTTTTTATGACATTTGAATCACACATTGCAGCTACATTTCATTAAATAACTAATGTTTGAAGCACACATAAAGAACACAGGACTAGGGAAAGAATGGGAGTTCTAGTGACTTTGAGGATAATTGACCTTTCCATGGCATCTGAGCACAATCATCAGTTTGGTGAGCTTGAAATAACGTTAAGCTTATGTTATATTGAAGTTGCCAAACATAGCTTACTGGTGTTATTTGGGAAGAATAGTGGTGCATGGAATATTGGCATGCTAAGAAGTGATATTTTTGTAAATGGAAATATGAAAAAAGAATCTTTCTTACTAAATATTAATAGGATCTTGGGCTCAATTAGCTTTGTGCTTTAGCAGTGCTTGCTTCTTATCACTATTTGGTAGTGTTTTCATTTAGAAAATAGCAATTGTGATGGTAGAGCTGTAGTTAACATCCTCTATCTAAGTGAGTACAATTTTGTGAGAGCTGTTTTAGGACTATGATATCAGAGCAGTTGCTTATGCTTAAGCTGTGCAATGATATTGTAGTGAGTTAGATAGCATTTCAGGCTCTCCACTATGATGGCAACCCTTGTTAATTCAGTAACTGTGCTGGATTAAAGTTACATGAGAAGATGGCAGTTTTTATTCACGTCTATGAGCGTGCAGTGCCTCGTAGTTGGTTCAGTAAATGTTTCTTATCCTTTGAATCATTAACTAGTGCAGTTGCTAGGATGTTCCTTGCATGGCAAATGCACACCAGAGGGAAGTTTGGTTGTTCTTCACCCCTGAAAAACTTGGCCATGAGGTCTTAATCTCAGATAAATGTGTCTTTGGGAGTGCTTTTACACAGAGGTAGCAACTGAAATCAGCGTGGACCACTGTAGTAGAAGAGTATGGCTCTTTAGTTATGTGTTGAGTTGGTGATTTCTGGAGGTGGGGTGACTTCTGCCAGAAAAGGAAGAAATCTAAGATTGTATAACCTAGCAAATAACAATGACAAATGAATCTTAAAGATACAGTCAATTTAATTTTTTCTGTCAAACTGTTACTTACATGTCTTGACATTGCAGTCTGCCCAAAGACAGTCTGTTCTTCCTTTGCGTAGGTCACTGTTCAAATAATAATGATGCCCCAAATAGCTCAACACACATCTTCCATGTAGGTTTGATTTTTTTTTTTTAAAGAAGTCCTTCTTTTTTTGGAAGCATATAGGAAGAACTTTGTTCCTTTCTGTGTATTGAAAGACCAAAGTTTTCTGCTGGAGTTTTTGCACGTTACACAGTTTTAAATACATTGTTAGTGATATAAAACAGATATTTCTTAAGTTCATGTGCATTAACTTATGCTTAGTTATAGTAGAATAATTTTCTGTGCTTGTTGGGTATACCATTTAAAGTTTAAAATAAAATTGATATTCTCTTTATAGAGAAAGAATATATCTTTTGTGACTCCTCCAAACAATTTTGCTTTCCATTGTAAATTTTACTTTACCCTAAGGTGACTCAGGAAAGTTATCCTCATTTGAAAACTATTGGACTGTTACAGGGTTCGTCCTGGTTGAAATATATTTAAAAAATATAGTCAAGAATATTTTGTGGGAACTTTTCTTGTTATATAGTTAGCTTAAAATGTAGTCAGTCAGAAGAGTTTTGACCTTTGGGATGCTCTTTTTCAAAATTACCACAATGATCTCCATGTTACCACTTCAAACTTGACAAGGAGTTCAGCGTACTTTTAAAACAACAGGTTTTATTTAAAAGAAGATGGTCTTATATCAAGTGAAAAATGTAGCTGCTATGAAAGTAGTCCAGAAAGTAGTGGGTTTCATGTGGACTGTTTGCCTAATTGCATTCTCATTTAATGTCGGGCTTAATTAATGTCCTACTTCGGTAATGGTAAAGACAAGAAATTGGGGAATTCCTTGACATTGGCTATTTATAACTGTCCAGTGGATGCGATGTCGTTAGGAGGGCCTGGGAAACTACACATTTGGTCAGCAGAGAAATACTCCATCATCACAGGAGCTGCCAAAAAGTTCTGCAGGTGGCCTTTTCCGAGGACAAGTTGGGTGCGAAGTGGAGAAAGTACATTAAGGATATTGATGGAGACTGAGTATCCCGAAAGGTGAGTGGAAGAAAGAGGTTTCTTCAGGCTTGGAATAGCTCAGGATAGGGAATTCACAAAAACATATTAACATTTTTATGAGTTAAATAAAATAGAAAACTCATCTTGTAACCTATTTGTGTGTTATTTTTCTTGACGTGCTTTCTGATATGCAGAGGCTATATTTTTGAATTAGTGAGAAGTTTCTAGTCCTAATTTTGCAAAATGTTTTTCTGATCATGTAGAGTTAGAAGGCTCTTTAGTTCTTTCGAAGGATTCCATTTGTCATTGTAGATGTGAGAAAATCCTTATGCTTCATGTATTTGTTACAACTAAGGCGAGTTCTGCAGATGTTGGCGTTGTCCTACTTTAAGACATGACATATTTTTAAAAGCTGTTTGATGGTTTTGTTGTGTTGTTCTGGTTTTTCTAGCAGAAACACTGCATCTCCAAGTATGGTGTCTTCACATTTTTTGGGGTACTCTGAACTTATCTGTAGTCAGTGTTTGGGGACAGTCCCAAAATGAGTTCTTTGCAGATGCTGATTTGCAGGATTAGATTTTTCTACTGGCAGTTTGAAAAGGAGGAATGTGAAGTGTTAAAGAAATTTCTGCTGTTTGTGACTTGGTGTTATGTAATTCCCAAAGTGCTTTTTGCAGTTCTTGGGTAAGTGCTTTGCAGAACCATGTTAAATAGCAAGGCAAGTGGACGGCTGGGTTTCACATCGTAGCAAATATCCTGTTCGCTTGCCGTGCTTGGGATGTCCTGTGTTCCCCAAGAGCAGTGGAGGATGGACAGGGTTTCACTGGGTTAATGCTGCCGTAGAGCAGTCAGTCACTGATGCCCGTGGAGACCGTTCTCCTAAAAAGGCTTCTCCTTTTTGTGTCCTTCCTGTAACAGATGCGAAAGTGCTGGTGTGGAGTAGAGTGATATTATGAATGATGTATCTTCAACCGCTGAGTTCTCAATCACTTTTGAAAAAAGCACAATTAATAGAAATTTAGGGGTTTTAACTGGTTGTGATCTTATTTTCTAACTATAAGCAGGAAGAAATTAATTTTTGTTGTGAGGGGTTTATTATGTTAGTTAACTGAGCACTTTTTTTGCCCCCTTATTGCTTGGGAATTTTAATTCGCATTTTACCTGACAGAGTAAAGCTGAGTATTTTTATACCATTTTAAAACCAGGGTTTAATGGAATTGGAAGGTCACATAATATCCTGAATATAATGCTAAAATACTGTTCTTCATTTTATACACTTGACTGGTAGATGTTATTATGTGAATACAAAAAATGAATGTGTTTATTCTTTCTCATCAGTAGTAAACAGTGGCAGAGTTTTGTCTGGTTGTACTCCAAATCAACTTAGTGAAAACAAACCAGAATGTGGTTTAGATTCACTTGATACAAACGTTTAAAAGCAGTAGAAGAGATGGTTGTGTTGAGCAGAGATTTGGTTCCCGCAGCAGGTGAAATCACATTTCCCTGTTTTGAAGCTCAGATGGAAGGGCATGCTTTGCTGAACCAGATACTGCTGTTCTTGATAAATGTATGTGTTAAAAATGTGCCATTATTTAATGGAAAGTTACGAAGACCATCTAATTTTTTCATGTGATTCTGTGGAAAGCTAAAGGGAGCCTGCTGGGACTTCTTTCTCCCAGATATTTATATGTGTTTTTTAAGGGCGGTATTGTGCATGGAAGGCAGTGCCAGCTGTTGATTGTCATCTTTCTCATGTCTGTGATAAAAAGCCACTCAAGAAGGTTGAAATACGAGAACGTCATTAGCTTTCCTACTGGCAGAAGTGCTTAAAAAAGCCACAATAGAAAGAAAATAGGTTGCATATTGAAATAATAAAAAAAAAGGCAGCCACAATGAGGTTTTGTTTAGACCCTGGAAAAAGCAAAAACATGGCAAGGAGCTTCTGCAAGCACAAAGGGGGAAAGGTGAGCTTGTGACTGATGTGCAGGGGGGTGTGGGAAACCTCTGATGGGCATCACACGAGCCCTGCTTGCGTTTTGCTGTCAGAATTCAGCCGGTTGTGTTGTTTTGTGGGCACCAGGTGCTACGTAGGAATTTGTGTTTACTGTGACTGATGGGTATGTGGTGTGGCAGACTTCAGGGGGAGAATGGATTGCTGTTTTTAAACTGATCTTAGGTGGCATTGTAAGTTTTTTTGTTTGGTTTGGTTTGTTTTTTCAGGTTTTTTTTTTTTTTTTAATTTAAAATCCACTTGGGTTACTTAAGATAAAAGATGGAATTTGTTTAAAGATGGAAGATTAATTAAAAAAATAAGCAAAATGCCCCTGATCTGCCTCGTATTTATGAAGCAGAAGGACCACCATTTCAAAATAAAACCACAAACTAGGCAGTGAGGGGTGTTCTCTGTACAGACACAGCTGAAAGACCCTGTGTTATTTAGGATTGCAGACGGAGCCCTGTTAACGGTTTTGCTTGAAAATCTTTTGATGGTAATTGAATGAACACAGAGAGATGTATATAAAGCATGTATACTGTGTATACAACAAACTCCAGTTTTAAAGTGTATGTATTAGGAAGGGAGTAAATATCTCATTTTGCACTGCCTCCTAAGGTGGAGAGAGGGAGGCAGGGATGGAGCCGGGAGAAAACGGAGGCAGTGGAAACAGCAGCAATATGTACTCTTGCCTGCCTGTCTCACATTAATGGAACAGCTTGCAAGGTCTACAGGGAATTTGCATTGGCTCTGTCACTGGTATTATTTAGTTCGTTATTTATTGCTAGTGGCTTGATTGTGCTGTATTTTCCCAGCAATGAAAGCTTTTAAAGATCATGTCTGACTCCTTTTGGACAGTGCTGTCCAATTTCTCTCTGCCTGCTACCAGCATGTTGAGACGATCCAAAAGGTAATCTAAGGATTTTGTGAGTAATTCTTACGATGTTTTTCTAAGCTGCTTGTTTTAATACTGTTTAGGCTTGCTTTCTTCTTTTTTTAACAGATTGAATCATATTCCTAGTACGTTAGCTATGATTTCTTAATTTCTTAATGATTTGTAGTTGTAATCATTGTAGAACTCATACTGTGCAGATCCACTGATCATTCTTTTTTAAGCTGTTTATTTAAATGCATTGTTCCTTACTTCTCACAGCATGTGAATGTGATAAGGGGTTTGTTTCTACAAAATGATGGATAGAGAACAAGCTGCTTTAGTATTCAAAGTAGCAAAACAGTATTATGATGATACAGTCAGCACTGGGCAGGGCTTGCAAATATTTTGATTTATAGCGCTTATAGTCTTCTTAGAGATATGCATAACCTTAAATTTTAAATAATTCTTAATACATTGAGCATTTTTTTCTTGAAGGTGTAAATACGTTAATGTAGTCGTTAATAGGATGTGTGTTTGTAGTCATACTACTCTCTGGATTTTGATAAAATCACAATGAAGTGTGTGAACTAAGAAATGGTATCAAATTTGATGCAGTACAATAGTGTCCCTTCAAGACTGGGAAATACAATATAGTTATTGCTCATCAGGTGCTTGGTGGAGCTTAACGTATGTAGCCTGAAAACTTACTGGTGAGTATGGTAGGTAGTTAATCCCAGCTAAAGCAGTATATTCAGGTTTATGAGTAAACTGGTTGCAGCTAGTATCAGATTTTCTCAGCAGTTGAGTTGCTGATACAGTTAAAAATCTATGTAAGACTCAGAATATAAGCTTTTACTTGATTTTTGGAGTCAATTTTGTTCATTGACATTCAGAAATTATATTCATCTTTTTTAGAGGACTGTAGCTTCTACATAGTACTATAGTGGGGGGTCTCTCTGTTTCCTGCTGTCATTCCACATTTGTGGTTCAAGTTTTATCAAAGTTGTCTCCTGTGCTGATAGTGATTTTTAGAAATTTTACTGGTGATGAAGAAAGATTTTGTATATAAATTTAGACCTTAGTTGCAAAGAATTGCGTTAGAGATGTTATTCTTTTCAAATAGAAGTTTTGTTGTCTTTAGCCTGGTTTTTAAAGGCAAAAAGCTCCTTGAGATTCAGGTTGTGTGTTGATCTCTCTGCTCCCAGTAGTAATGTTCACGCTCGTTGAGGAGCTGCAGCAGTGATTTGCTGGAGGAACAGAAGTGGCCGAGATAAAGCTCAGTATTTCCTTATGGATTCCTTGAATTTGGCTGGGGAGGGGGAAGGGAGGCAAATTATTGTCCTGTGCCTCCATTTCCGAAGGATGAGGTAGGTAGGACTTGGCTTTCAGCTGCTTCTTGGCTGCCAGCCGGTGAGTGTGGAAGCAGCATGGTGTAACGAGACCTAGCTCGCTGTGAGAGCGAGGTGAGCTGGGTGGAGCAGGAGGAGTGAAGGGTTAGTGCAGGTGAGTGACGGGTGGCTTTAGTGAAGAAGGACACTGTTCCATGGGAAAATAACCTGTGTTAGACCTGCAGCTGGTGGAACGACGCGTTTATTGCTCCTCCTTGCAGAACTTTGTTTTTCTAAAGCTCACCACGTTCTAGGTGGTTTTCAACATAAAGGTAGTATTTTGTGAAAGTTCAACAGTCATGGACTTCCACACAGAGTGGACAGCTGCAGTGTGTCTCATAACAAAATTAAAGTGTCTTTATTTTTCTATACTTTGTTTGTGTGCCATTTTGAATTTAAATATCAAGGACAGAAACAATTTGAGAGATATTACAAGGTTTTAGGTGCAATATTTTGTCAGAAAAATCCTACTCAAAATTTACAATGCCATTTATTTGTTAGTAGTTGAAGTATAAAAAGAAAGATATTGATCTGTAAATCTGCTTCACATCTTAATGGAAAAGAGATGACTTTTTATTGATTTAATCACATAAATGAGTATCAGATACTTTAAAATGATCAAACAGCTCTGTGAGGATTCATAGCAGAGAGCTGCTGCGTGAAGTCACGTGGTGGAAATCCTATTTCACCCAGCATGGAAACCACAGCCCTCGGTCAGCTTTAGAAATGAACCATTTGAGCATGTGTGACAGTTTGCTGGGAATATCGCCTGCTGCCGCGCTCTGCCAGCGGCCTGCCAGCGCTTTGCCTGCCCTCTCGGGGGAGATGGGTGGGCAGCTTGGGCTGGGCTTACCTGCCTTCTGGTAAATCGGCTGGTGCATAGGACACACAGGTATACAGGGACTCTTGCCAGGGCATTGGTCCTGAAAACATGTGTACACGTATGTAGTAACTTTGCTCCCGAGAGTATATGGGCTATGAGAGCGCTCGCTGTACACCTAGTACGTTGCAGTGTGCGACCTGGGCGCTGCTGTCTGTTAATGTTCTCAGCATCTGGGCACTTGGAATGAAGTACCATATTATTAAATGAATAAATATTTTTCCATTTTAATTGGCTCCCTCTCAAAGCATAATGTTCACTTCTTAGTCAACTTCTTTGAAAAATTACGATTGCAATTTAAATTTCTTCTGTAGCATTACAATCTTGGGCATTTTTAGCAGCAGAGAATTTTTTACTGTGTCAAATATTTCATACAATTTTCTCTGATCTTTTTGTAAAACTTACATACAGTCCTACTCTATTTGTGATAGCTTGTGTGCTCTTAGTTCTGGGCTTCTCTGCCTTCAATTTCTCTTAGTTTTAAATTTGTTTTTGCATCGCAAGCGTTACTAGTGGTATTCTGACTATATGACACATTTCTCTGTAATGATGGCATCTGATACACACTAAAAATCCTAAAGGGCTTCACTCCCATATGGCCTTTCCTACATTAAGAGGCAAATGGGAAGGACTCCTCTTTCTGCTTGGTACATTATGGTGAAATGAGCTCTCTCGTGCAGCTGGTGGGATTCTCACTGCAGCTAATGGTACTGTAAAGTGAACCATCTGCTCCTCCGGTCAAAGTGGCTGGATTGTTTCTTCTTGAGCGTATTCCCATAAGGACAGAGAAAGTCAAGAGCAAACTGTAAATACAGAAGTTTGTCATGGGGACAGATAACATAAACATAAATCAAATTTACCTGTCAAACTGGTTCTGTATAAATATTTATGATTTTAAAGTACAGAAGAAATATGAGAATTCCTTGGTTCAAAGTGCATGTGGGGTTGGTATTCCAGTATCAGCTGTACTGAGGCATTACCTATTGAAAATGGATTATGGAAAGATAAAGCATCATTCTGACATATTTAAATTAAAGGTCTCTGGTTTTAAATCCTTTTGTTTCTTTGTGCTTTGGGCATATCTTGAGCACGCTCTTGCAATTTGATATTATTAACAGCAGTTTAGAACTATGCAAATGGGTGTTTGTTGGTCTTGAAAAACTGTTTTAGAAAGGTAATTTCTAATGTTTCCTCATATTTTCAGCAGTTTAATCCTGTCTGGATGGAACAGGCTGTGACTATGGATTTTAATAATTTCACGTCTGTTTAGTGACTTTCTTTCTGCAAAGTTAGGATGGGGGGAGATTTGTGTATTGAAATTACTTGAAAGATAACTCTGGGGCATGACAAAGGTGGATTTCTGTTAGGAAGGACTTGCTGGTTTTGTGTCCACAATTGCCATTGATGCTGTAATTCTCTTTCCTCGCTTTTCCTTTCAGTGAAAGGGCATCTGTGATGCAGTAATTTGGCAATTTGTTAAAATCACAGGAATGAGCTGCCCTTAAAGTGTAAAACAGTCTTTAAGTAGGAAGACATCTCTAAAATCAGTGATTCTATGGAAATGATTGTATTTTATTGTAAACAATTCCTTGGTAAGTAAGAAAAATACTCTTCATTATTGAAATACTCACAAACAATAAGAGAAACCACCTTTCACTGGCACGTAAAGGAGTGGGAAATAATCAGGCGGCCAAAAGCACATAAATGGTAATTTTTGATGCATTGGTGTATACATGCTAACTTTTAAGCTACCGTAACAGGACCATGTTAGACAGTGAGTCCATACATATCCCTTCAAATGTATTAGGTGTCTTTTTTTATGCTGATTCATCTAGATTGACATTAAAAGCTGTGTGTGTCAGGATGCCATATCCTCCATATATGCATTGTCACTTTGAAGAAAAACAATTAGTTTGACGCTAGCAGAATACTTACTTTTTTTGTGGTAACATAAAGCTAATCTTAAAAATGTGAGTCTATGCTATAATTAACCTTAAAGTGGGAGCTGTCATGCCACACATTTCCTTGCTCGAATTAATAAAATAAGAAATGTTTCCCTTATGTTGGGAAGGATGTTAAAGACCTGGTAATCTGATGCTTTTGATAATATTTAGCTCAATTTTTTACTTAGCTCAGCATATTAAATGGCCTCCTGACACTCCCAGTTGGAGAGGAAATTTCATTCAAATTGCTTCTGCTAGTATTTCTATATGACCTGAGGACAAAAACACAGTGTGGGTGGAAAAAAAAATTTCTGTCTTATCTTCTGAAAAGCTCTTCATGTGAGTAGTCTTTTGGACTACATAGAAACATACGGGATATTTTGCTCAGTAATGGATGAGTTTTGGGAAGCTTCCAGTACGCTCTCCATTACGGGGTATTCGTGCTACTGAAACACAATGAAAGAGACTGGTGCGCCATGAGTGGAAGGAAGTGCCTCCTAATATCCAAAATAAGTGTAATGATTCAGGCAATATGCCTGGATTGTTTGTATTTTCTAGTTTATTTGGGATTCTGTCTGTAAATCAGATTTAAATTCATTTTGAATACTGTTGGCTGTTTCTGTGCTAGACGAAAACCCAGAGTGTCCTACAGGGTTAACACTGAAGTTTTAAGCCTTGAAAGCTCTTTGTTAAGATGGAAACTCTCTTGTATGAACACTTGGCTATTGCCCAGGACAAACCAGTTTTTCAACTCAGAGCTTCTGTGGAGAGGAAACTAAGCAACACACAAATTGTGGAGGATTTCATGAATTATTTGGATCCTTCTCATGAAGGGAAGCTGCTGAATATGAAATAATTTTACAGTGGTGTTTTAGCGAGCAAAATGAAATATTGGGGAAGGAGACAGGTTTCAGAACAGGTAGGAGGAGAAAGGAGATTCTGAACTTCACAGAGGACGCTCAGATCAGTGCTACTATGGAAAGTAAGACAGAAAAGGTATATACTGGCATGCGTTTGGCCTGGAAATGTGCAGTTCTTGTGTTTAATTGAAGTCGACACATTTGGGTTTTGGAATCCTTACAAAGTCTGTGCATCTGCTTATTTCAACTGTTGTTTGTCTCAGGAGAAGTGAATTTTAAATCCGGAGCGCCCATCAGCGTAAAGCTCTGGGATGGACTTGAGGATGTGTCTGGTTCCGAGGAGTCTTTGCCCATGCCGTGATGTTACTCTGGGCAGGTCCTTGCTCCTCTTTGAAGAGGTGCTGGGTTGTGGTGAGAAGCAAACTAAAAGAGATGTTCTCTGGTGCTCTTGGGATTCCCGTTATTTTAATGGCAGCTGAATGCCAATGTTAACAAGGAACTGTACACCTTAAGGCAAAGTGTTTTTCATAAACATTCCTTATTTAAGGAACTGAGAGAAACAGTGTATGATGTGTCATCTTCTATCACCACACACCTACCTGGAGGCAAATTACTTCGTTTTCGGTCAGGTGCTGAACACTTAGTATTGACAGCCATCTCAGTTACCTTATTGAGAAATTGCACATTCTTTCAAAGCATTAGGGAAAACACCTTTGAAGTGATTTGATTCTACATTTGTAGATAATTGTCACATATTCACTGAATAGTTTTTCCCAGTCCATAGCCCTTTTTTTTCATTTTTGCTATTATTTTGAGGACTACTGAGTAATACCTAAGCATGCTTTAGAGTAGATTTGTAGATAAAATAATAAGCACTTCAGTAGTGAAGTCTCATAGTTTATTCCAAGCCTCTTAAAAGTTTAGTTGTAAAGGCTGTTCTGGCGTGCTTGCTCTTGGGACTGTCGGCTGAAGGTGGAAGGGTCCAGAGAATCAGGATCCAGAAGGGGAGTGCTTATGAATGCTGCATGAGGGAGTCCTTGTGCCAGGTGAGAAATCCAAGCCACCTGATACCAATCTCTCTTGGCTATCATTTTAGGCAATGCTGTGCAGTAAATTGGACATGTTTTGGGACTGTAAGCTCAGTAAATCGCGATCTTTTCCACAAAATGCCTCAAGTTTGAGGAGTTGGTATTTGACTGTGATATTTTATGTGAAGACCAAGCTTAGTCATGTATTGCACATCTAAGTAAACATTACGCTCATATAACGGTATGAGGCTTGCAGTAGTCTCAGCATATTCATTACTGCCTGCTGTGTTTACGTAGTACTCAGCATATAATTTAAACTACCTCAGAATTAATAGAAGATGTAAAAGTTACTTCACATGTTTTATCTGATGCTGAAGGAGTTACTTTTGGTATCAGAAGACACTGCCAATGAGCATGTACTAGAGGAGAGCTGCTGGAGCCCGAAGGGTCATAGATTAAAATGTTCCGCAAGCACATATGACAGCAGTCTTTCACCTGAATCTTTGCTCTCTGAGGAAACTGGCTTGAATCCTGCGGTGCATTTGAAATTACTTATTTCCAGTATGTTGTATGTTTTCCTGTCCCTCAATTTTGTTCCAGTCTTGATTGCATGGTAGATTAGTAAGTTACAATTAGCAGACTTAATTTAAATTAAGCGTGATTGCTATGGAATTTGAAGACCTGACTTTCTGTAATGGTTTGCATTTGTCTTCCTCTGTGTCTTCATTCTTGTGCTTTCTTCAATTTTCATGGGTCTCATTTGGTTTCACGCTGGCCATGCTGGTTTCAGACTTTGTGGTGGAAGAGGGCTGGTACAGCGAGAAAGCTGGGATATGACAATACCCAGCCCCCAGTAATGTATTTTACAACAATCTTTTACTTATGCACAAGTAGGTGAATTTTTTTTTTCACAGTCCTGTGTTTCCCTACTTTGTCTCAGAGAAAATTTGGCCATGTTTGCCTGTGCTTGTGAGTTTGTGTGAAAGTTAGTTACACATCATTTGTAAAAATAATACTTACCTGCTTCTAGTTCCTTTAATTATCAGGAAGTACAGAAAGCATTCAAAAAACTTTTAGTGGTTTCTTCATTTGCGTTCTGATCCAATTTTAAGAGGTACATTTGTTAAATATCTGCTTTTTTAATAGCTGTGTAAGTTATGGCTCTGTGATTTTACTAGGATTTAGTTTTTCCTAATTTCTTTTATGATTCCCTTTTGTCATCATTGCTAACATTAATTTATTTTTCATACATTCATGTATTTGTACTTACTGCTCTCTACCATCTTACTGTAAGTGGAATTGATTTTGATCTTAATCTTCAGCCTTCTTAAATAGAATAGCTTTTAAAACAGGGATGCTTTCTTAGGCAATGGCAGAACTGCTTTACCTTTTGGCATGTACTGCAGCAAGCTTTAACTCTCAGCTCGTGGCTTTTAATGTTTGTATTTTTCTCCTACTTTGTTTTGTGAATAATTGTTTCAGCTCTGAGCTGCTAAAATTTCAGAACTCTGTGTGTATCTATTTGTAGTATGTGTTTGTATAGTTATTAAACTGGAACGGCCATCCTTGTGTAAAGAATTGATAGCGATTGGATAATGAACATTTGGCTCAGATGGCAAGTAAGCTTTACACAAAAGAATGAGGTTTAACATGTAATCAGGCTTCATTGTTCCAGAAACTTACCCTTGCTGGAGATCTGAGGGCTGCTCTTTGTGCCAGAGTAGGATCTGCACCCTGGGCCTCCCCCTCTTCTGCTGCCTTTTGTGGTTTCACTGCTCCATTAACTTGAAATGCCTTCTACAGGCATATTTTCTTATTATTTTAAAATAGGCTGCTTATTTGATCTGATATACACTGCAGTATAGTTATCTACTGTATTTTTGTAAGTCATTTTTTCATGTCTTTTAAGTTTGTTGTTTTTATCTGAGTCTGGTTTATCGACAGACCTGTCTCTGTAGATGAGTAAGGACCAAATAACTGAATACTTGATTTGCAGCAGATTAGTGTATCTCTCTGTATAAATTCATACTAGCTTTACTTGCTACTCTGAGCATTTTCAGTGTCCACAGAACTACAGGTCCTGTCTGTCAACTTCTTTGACATTTAGAGCCAGCTCTTCTAGGTATCCTTTTCTTCCTCTCTGCTACTGAACGAGTGTATTGATTAGAAGGGTCCTGAGCAGCATTTCTTTCTGCAAAGCTGAAGGGACCAAACTGACCTATATGTATTCTCTCTCAATGTCTGTTCTGGATTCTAGCAACCCACCAGCACGCACGTCTCATCTTTAACTTGCTTTGGTAGGGAACAGCTCTGCTCAACCCTGTTGCGTCTGAACGGGCAAAGCACCGCGCGCTCCCTGCCAGGACAGCTTAGTCCTTGAACAAATGTCAAAAGTTTGTAGTTTACTTGCCGAGATTACTGTTATGTTGAGCCTGGGTATTTTCCTAATATGTCCATCAGACTATAATCAGCCTACCTTAGCACCCTCATGTGTTGCTTATATTTTTTAGAGACGTTTTTGAGGATTTTTCTCCCACCTTTGTGTGCACAAACATTATGAGTGGTAAATTATTTTCAGTGTGTCCATTTAAAGGCCTTTGGAAGCTGAATGTTTGTCTGTGTCTGCATGCATACATGTTTTAATGCTTTCATGAGAACATCGTTTTGCTCCTCTTGAAAAAATGAACCTTTCTTCATTGGACTGTCTTTAGAAGTAACCTGTCCTTATCAAGAAATGTTGCAAAGTTGATGCTGATTTTGTTTTTTCTGTTTGTTTTTGCTTTGTTTTGTAAGAAGCTAAGAGTTGGAAAACATTATCTCTTTAGAAAGGGGAGAGTCTTGTATAGTCAAAACACAAAGTACACTCACTTTTTAGTTTAGAAGCAGAAGTATAAATTTAAAGTATCACTGTAAGGTAAGGACATAGAGACTGAGACTGATTCTCTGGACCTACGTTGTTGTATATTAAGCTTGGCTCTAGGGGATGAGTTTGTGAATTGTTTACCTATTCAATAAATACTTTTCTTATATATTAAACTCTGCAGAATTCAAAAAGGGAAAGCTGCAGTCCTGGTGTGATGAAAGAACATGGTTCTCTTAGCAGGCGATGGTTGGAGCAATGCATGGGTCAGAAAGGTAGGAGGGAAGAAGTAGTTGATATACCAGTGGTGCAAAGCATGATAATATGTGTTGCAGCTTACCTTGGTGGATTTTATTATTTTTAAAGGTCAGATATTTTGGTCCCTTTAGCTTCTGAGATAGATCCAAAATATCTAGGAACCCTTTCTGTCAAAAACCATGTAGAACTGAAAAACTGAGGGGTGGAGATTTTACCCCAAGCTACCTGAATTGGTGAGGAATCGGTTGTAGATGAGGACTTGGAGAGTTGATTTATTGTCTAACAATGTTCTCTCCCTGGTGTCTGCTCTTCTGGTGTGCTTGTCCAGATGTGGTGCCATGTTCTGTTCAGGCTTTTCTGTGCTCTAATGGATTGGAAAGTGCTTGCAAGTCAAATATGCCAAATGCTTTGCAGGAAAGTTGGTGTTGTCCATCTTGTCCCTTGGAGCGCAGAAGATGGCAATAAGTAATGTTCATCTGCTAAATAGCAGTGGTACCCGGGATGAAAGCAAGGCCCAGTGCTCGTCAGCCGAAGAGTTTGCCTAAAAGGCAGAGTGGGACTGTAGTTCCAGTTAGTATGAAGGCACGCCATAAGCATAAAATTCTGCCAAACGGGCACAAAACCTGAAACTCTTCAGTAAGGTCGTTACTGTTCATCTCCACAGTGTGAAAGAGGAGTCTCACCAACAGGGCAAAGCCTTTCCAGGGGAGCTAAGCAGGGCACAGGGCCTCTCCGCGTCTTCCAGGCTGCAGTTTGGGAATAGTCAGCTCCAGCAGCGGGGAGTCCTCGATGCAAGCCCACGGTGCTGCGGCCTGATGGATGGGGAGATCTGCGTTCCACCTGTGGACTAAGCCTGTTGAGCCTGGGGTCTGCTGGACCACGAGTAGTTCTACATTCCCTTTTTTGGAAGGAGGCCAGCATCCAGAGACAGATATATATATGTGTGTGTGTGTGTATATATATATGTTTTTGGGTTTTTTTGTTTCTTTTCCTTTCCCATGCTCTATCTGTACAGGTTTCCTCAGAGTCGTGTCTGCGCTGGCATTTGCCCTGTGCGGCAATAACTTAAGACCAGTCAGACCTGACAATTTGTACGAACTAGAGGAATAGCTTTTCGACTCCCCTGAGTTGTGAAAATCTGTGTAGTTACAAAGGGATTGTTGGCACGTCATATTTCATGAGCTTCTATATAATCTATTGAAAAGTTTTTGGCTGCGAATCGTAACTGGTAAATAAACCATGGATGATTCTTTTTTCTAGGGAAAAGATTACCTTTTGGTTTAAGTATTTGACACAGGAAATGTATAGATTTTATCACCCATGTGTATTGGTTTTGTTGGTCTAACCTTCAGAATATGTGTTTTTAAAATTTGGAAATAATTCAATTGCGAACATCTTAGTGTCATCTGCATTCATAATGCTCCCACCCTGGTTATTACTCTGCTGTACAACTCTGAAAATCTGCACAGAAGAGGCAACTCCATTGACACAGTCTGATTTGGAGATTATTACTAAAATAATGTATTGTTAGAATAGCTTTTCAATTAGATATGTAATTTATCTTCACACTGAGGTTTGAAACTGCAATTAGCTGATAAAGAGCTAATTTGTAACAATTTTTGATACTTCAAAAATGCTCTGAAACGTAATGAAGAGAACTGTTCATGTTGTGTGCTACAAAACAACTGAGTGACTTTTCATATTATTTTGTGCAGGATTTATATGAAACCTCTTTTGGATCTTGGAAAATGGTTTCTTTTCATTTTCAGCTCGCATGCTTAGTTTCCTTTGGGCAGAATGTTTAGAATGGGTTTGTTGTTTTACACACCTATATATCATTGTGAGCTACACGGTTAAAAGATTTGAAACAATATAAGAGAACTTTGTCATTTCATTCTTTAATTTGTTTGCTTGGATGTTTTGGAGGAAAAAAAGTGATAAACTGTCTTCTGTGAGAATTGCCAAGTAGAGACTTCTTTTAAAAAGCAGTTATGCTACGTGAAGCATTTAATAATAGAGTTGGAGGAAATGGGAAATGAAAGTATGCAGTTATGCTTAGTTTTCGTTAAATCATCCTTTCACACTTTGTGATGCAACTTCATGGCAGTATAATGCATAACGCATAACACACTGAAGTAGGAGACAGTAATGCTTCAGAAGGTTGGTGTGTGTTTTCTCCCATCAAATACTGTCTATATTTATTCGGGGGTGTCTCTTCCATAGCCAGTGGTTGGTGGTTTGGTTTTTTTTTTAACTTTTTTTCTCTTCATATAAGAGCAAAGATAGGTTTGGAGTGTATTTGCAAGAGAGGAACATTTCAGAATGAAGTGGCTTGATTTAGTTGAGAATGGCTGTACTAGTCACTGTAATTTGTTGTGACATTTCATTTTGTTTGGCTTTGCGGAGTTGTTCCTGTGTTGTTAATAATGCAAAAGGTCTGGACTATACAGCATGGTGTGAGCAGGTGTGCACCAGCCTCAAACATTAGGCAAATTAGACATAAATTTGGTGTTAACTGGCAATTTTATCCTTTTCTTTCATAATTTCTTAGCTTGAGGTGATGTTGCTTCTTGAATTTGAGCTCTAAATAAAGAAGTAGAGGGGTTTATCTAACATTTAGTTTCAGATAAAACGGAAATGGTCTTTCGTGTAAGAAGTTGATTTCTAAGTACTAAGATGTGAATTTTCCTTAAAACACCAGAACCAGTCTGCATCCAACTTACTGCATGCTTTGTAAGTCGCGCATTGTTCAATTCCTTGTTCGCTTCAGCTCATGTGTTTGTTAGCGTGCTGCAATATGCGGCATTATGAAAAAAGATGTTCTCATGTTTTTTAACCCCCATGCTCTCTTTGGATACCTGTACAGAAGCGCAGCCCATACGTCACAAGTTGACTACATCTTTTATCTCCATGCTCTGTGTCTTGTGAAATTCACATCTTTCCACAGTCATCCACACAGGGACTCTAATTTACTGGTACCAGCATGAGGCAGGAGAACACCTGTTAACATCTTACTTTAATACAGAAGGGAAAGGCTTCAACCGTAGAGGCAGGACTTTTGTTTCATCGCAAAGTGAAGCCGTCTTCACTTTCCAAGAAGACTTTCTCATACCTCATAGGTGACAATGCAAAATTTCTTTCTCTGCAGCAGCTTATATGTTGCACAAATCTGGATTAACACGAAAGAGGCATTAAATAAAACAGGAGGAGGAGGAGGATGTAGCTTTTCATCACGTGTGGAACCAACACCCTTGAAGACAAGAGTGAGTCTTCAGCAGCTTGGTGCAACTGTCACCTACAGCAAGCCAGAAAACTTGGAGCAAAGTGCCCAGTTATAAAAAATACTTATTTGTCCAGTTTATTTCCAATCATGAGCTTCAAAACAAAGGGGAACACAGATCTGGGAAGAGCCTGGCTTGTTGAACAACTTGCATCTTTTTCTGTGGTTGTAGTCGTTATGGTCGTAGTAGGTAGTCCATACAAGCTTCAAGTGGAAGAGGGTCCCGTACTCATGCAGTTGGTTTTGACTGTTATTTTTCTTTAAGGCTAAATTCCTTTAGGTTCCAGAGTTGAATCCTATTTGAAATTCTTCAGTAAGATGGGGGAAACGAGAATACTGCAACCCAACCTCAAGGGTTTGACCTTCTAAAGGAGTGAATGGCAGGGAAAGACTGGAGATGCACCGGAGAAAGAATCCTTAGTCGTTTAGTCTGGGTAAGGTAACCAGGAAGGGATCCAAATTAAGGATCTCTTGCTGCTTGTGGGACTTAGGCAATATATGCTGTTTTCCTGGGTGACACTGGGAGTAGGATAGTTCTAGTGTTTGTTGTGGTGGAGAATCTGTCTACGATCTTTAAGAAGTTGCTTGTTGGACTTGTGCTTCCATCCTTCAGGTCTTAAGTGAGCGTAACTGTATTTCCTTAAGACGAAAGAAGTGTTTATTGTGGGAAAGTGCAAACCACGAAACCTACACCATGAATAGTAACACTTCTTCCCCCAGTTATTCTAGGTTGAATAGCTTTTAAACTATTCTTGAATGTGGAAAAAAACCCAATCAGTTGAACCAGATGCTTACTTATTCTTATCTATTTTAGAGAACTAATTATCCCTGTTGTTGGTAGTGCTAAAGCTTACAAAATTGCTTCCATCTTTGAATTACTATAATTAAGACAATAACTTCCACATCTAGTTAACATTGCTGTGCAGCTGGTGCATTCATTGACATGCAGATTTTGGATTTTGTAAATTTTCTGCCATTGTAAATAAAAATTTTAAATACTTATTTTCATTTCCAAAATGTCTGTTTCTCATAAAGAAGTCTTTGTAAATCAAATCAACTGAAACCAAACTCCTGTAGCATCAGAGGAGAATCTAGTTAAATTTGGGTAGGTGACAGTACATTTTAGGAGAATATGTAACCACTGATATCTTTTGTAGGTATGATCACTCTGACTTTTGGATCCCATTTTGTAGGGATTAGGGCTCACTAAATTAAATGTCTAAACCGGAACAAGTCTGATATTGGACTTCTGAAATGTTATTTTGAAAGCAGCTATTAGTTAATGCAGGAGTTAATCTGGCACTCTGACAACCTGAAGTTGTTTACAGAACTAAAACTCTATAATTAAAAATCACTGATATGAATAAAATACATCAATGTTTACTAACCAAAATGTGATTTAAACTATACTTTTACTGTACGTCTTTCCACTTCAGGTTGATTTCTATCAAAATGGGAAGACTTGTGCAATCGGTGCTAATCTTGTTTACTTTCATATTCAGCAGAAATTTTTCAAGGCCTGTAAATTTAGATAGATTTTGAGAAACTTCCTTATCATTATTAATTTCTAATAACCAGCAACACTATGAAATTACTTGGTAGTGGTGTTTGGTTATTTATTTATTAACAGTTTTTCTGTGGCCCTTGCTTTCACTACATGAATGCCTCATGGATGTTAATCAGTTTTGCTCAGTGCGTTAGAGATGTCCCCCGAGTAAACTACTAACATAAAGAATCAAGTATTGATTCATGCTGAAACTGAAGCATTGATTTCTTTTCCAGACTGAAAATGCATCTGAAACGAGGTGTGCTAATGGTGCTCGTTTAGAGGCTTGACATCACCTGTCTGTTGGAGCACAGGAGAAGGTTTCTTAGGGTGTAGTTGGAGAGCACCCGGGCTGCGAGCAGCTCGCAGGTACGCTACCCAATGTCCTCATAAATAACGCTGGCCAAGGGTGCTGGCTCCAGGGCACATTGCAGTGGGTCCAAAACCAGTGTCCAGTTACCAGACCCACGCCCGATGTCCTGCAGTGTTCAGTTTCAAGAATGCGCTGGGAATGCTTCAGTACACGCAACAAATGTTATTTTTACTGCAGGCAGAGAAGTTAACTCCAGAAATAGTAAAAGCACAATTTCTGTAGTGATGGCAAAGGAATTGTTTCAAATATTTCCACATAAACTCTGCATTTTGCCGTGCACGTTCAGAATTGAATCAAGTTGCCCTCGTGCTCTAGCCGTTTTCTAGCCTTGGGTCTGGCAGCGTGGCTGCGCGGCCCCGGTGGCATGGGAGGGCAGGGGGTGGCAGCAGGGGTATTTTGGCATTGACAGCCCTCCAAAGCACGCTGCTGACTGGAGTTCGACCCTGCAGCTCCGGGTGGTACAGAAACTCTGCAATGTTAAGATCGTATTTTGCCTAAACTGGAAGACCTGGAGAGAGTTTGTTCTCTAAAGTTATGAAGTGGGATCTGAGGAAAAAAATAAGGTTAACGAGACCCATACCAAATTGTGGGAGGAAAGGAGGGTCAGGGTCAGGCTCGCCTTGTGTTTAATAAAAATAGCAAGACTTTGGCTTATAAACAAATAGTAATGCTGGGAATCTCTCTGGACTGGTTAAGAACTTTATTTTTTTCTAGTTAAAATACTCAGAGATGTATAGGTAACCTTTTCCCTTTTTACTTTCTCTGTTTAGTCCTGTTTCCTTATATAGACTGAATTATTTTTAGGGAAAAGAAATGTTTAGTATTGTTTGGAGAATTTGTGAACAATCATAAACAATAATACCAATACAACTTAAAAAATTAGTAATATGGTCTCCTCATTATCATTGGCCTTACAGCTTAATATATTGAGCCCAGTGCCATCTCTCTGGCTGAAGCGCATCTTCCAGGAAATAATTTTTTCTTAATTTGAACTGTTTCTGCCAACACTTAAATTGACTAGTTTGAATTTCTTTGGAACAAAGCTCTGGTTAAAGCCAGCTTTGCTTCTTTCATATTTAGCTGCTGTTCTTTAGAAAGTGCTCAAATGCTGTTGTAGTGACTTCTTGGGGAAGGTCGTCCAACTGAAGTCTTCATGTTACCCTCTCACTTCCCCCTTTTTTTGTATTTTTTTGACTACCAAAACGTCATCACTCATGTTGTGTAGTTTCTCTGGGATTCCGAGATCTATTAAAAGTTTTGTATGTATATCCAGAGAGCTCTCTTCAGCCAGGAGGGAATATGATTGTATTCGTCTGTATAGTTTTCTCATCGTACAACATGAATTCGAGAAATTAGAAATTCTGGTTTTATCCTCTGTGTTTAAGCTTTGCCTTATTGCCAACACACATGGTTCATAGAAATGGCAATACAGACCTAAGTGATGTTCCCTCTTCCCAGATTAGCGATCCAGGGAAATTGAAAGTTATCCAATTTTGAGGGTGTAAAGAGAATAATGTTTTATTCCTAACTTGGGGCTAGGCTTTCACTCCAAGCCATTCTCTCCTCTGTGTACACTTGTGTAAACCTGACCTATTTTAATAGGTCTCAGCTGTGCTTGGTCTCCAGCCACTTAAGCCTTTCTCTTTTGGTTCCTCATCTTTGCAAACACAGAAGAGAAAATGGGTTTGTAGAACTTGGTTCAATTTGGCAAA
>Ga0181612_114330_pt1 | contig 40290 bp, 42 predicted proteins | sample HoacroProtozoa21_FD_119630 | JGI IMG/M metagenome (GOLD analysis project Ga0181612, IMG submission 119630) | Hoatzin crop microbial communities from Cojedes, Venezuel. Combined Assembly of Gp0051906, Gp0051904, Gp0051908
AAATCGTGAAGATATTGTGAATCCTTTTTTTATTTAACCGGTCGAAGGGTAAGTTCCTGAGAGTACCGGATATGATTTTGTTCCAGAAAATCCAGAAATTCCGGAGATTCCTCCGGCTGAATAATCTGCCCGGGGTTGTGGGCATCGCATCCGATGATAAAGGATGAGCCTTCTTTCGCTGCCAGAGAGAAAAATTCGCTGCAGGGATAGTTTCTTCCTCCGAAGAACCCCAGCATATTTATCTCCAATGGAATGTCATGTTTGTTGCAAAAATGAATCAGCCGAAGCATTTCTTTTTGGTAAAAATCGGGATCTCCCCGGAAGGGTACCAAATCCGGGTGTGCCAGATAGCTGAATACTCCCTTGGAAAGGCCTTCAATGACCTGATCCACATAGCAGGTCAAACAATCCGGGTCGGAGGTTAGGGCACCGAAGTAGGGTCCGTCAAACTCATCCAGAAGAAAGTGCTGTCCCATAATCATATAATCAATGGGATAGTCCCGGAGTTTGTCCATTAGAGCATCAAAGTATGCCGGGAAGTATTCCGTTTCAAATCCAATGAGAATTCGGATGTCCTTTTGGTATTCTTTTCGCAGGGCAGTTAAAGTGTCCACGTAATTATCCAATTCTTTCATATCCATGCGAATGCCGGACCGAAGTCCGGCAGGATAGGGCATAGGTACGTGATCGGAAAAACCTAAGGTTTGAAACCCTTTTTGGATGGCGGTTTCGATGTATTCTTTTTCAGAGCCGGTGGCATGCTGACACCGGGGTGTATGGGTATGGTAATTTGCTAGCATATGAAAATCCTTGAACAATCTATTTATAAGGGGGTATGCCAGATGCCTGGTTCTATGTCTTTAAAATCAAAGGTGATATATCCCCGTTCAATGAGTTCGTTAACAAAGCGACTTAAAGGGAAACCAACCACGTTATTGTAATCGCCCTTGATGCTTTCCACCAGACGGCAGCCCATGCCTTGAATACCATAGGCCCCTGCCTTGTCTACAGGTTCATGACTTAGCACATAGTCAATGATGTTTTCCCTGGTAAGCCTCCGGAAGGTAACCTCTGTTTTTTCTACAAAGAAAAAATCATCAGGGGATACATCGGAAGATGTATTAATATCCTCCGGTGATACAAAACGGCAGTAGACACCGGTAAAGACAAAGTGACTCCGGCCGGAAAGATCATACAAATAATCCATGGCGACCTTTTCGTAAAATTCTTCACCGCATGCAGTGGAGGGCTTTCCCAGGACTGCGGAGGTGAAATCGGTCATTGCCACGTCTGTATCTGCGGCTACCACTAAAGCAGGTGCCGTAATCGGAAGCCAGGGCCTGGAAAACCGGCGGTTATCTGGATTCCGGGATGTTTCTTTGAGTATTTCACAGGCTCTTATGCACTTGTCCCGGGCAAGGTTTTGGACAATTACATCCGGGGTGGAGCCTTTATGCTCTTCAAACAGGTCGGGAGATAAGGTCTCGAAGGTAAGACCTGCTTGCGTAAGAAGCTCCCGGCGTCGTGGCGACCCGGAAGCTAAAATAATGTCAATATTTTGTTTCATAATGATTCCTTAAATTTTGTTGGATTTCCGCCAGATTTTCTGAACTTCGGCTTCTTTAATCAGCTGATTCCGGAAATCGGGGTGTGCAATGGAGATTAAGGCTTCAGCTCTTTCCCAGGAGGACTTGCCCTTGAGATTTACCATGCCGTACTCGGTGACTACATAGTGAGTGTTGGGACGGGTATCCGTTACAATGGAACCATTGGCTAAGGTGGGGCGGATGCGGCTTTGCAGCTGACCGTCCTTGCCCTTAAAGGTGGAAGAGAGACAAATAAAACTCTTACCGCCGTTGGAAAGGTAAGCACCCATTACAAAATCCAACTGTCCGCCGGCACCGCTGATCTGCTTGGTGCCTGCACTTTCGGCATTGACCTGACCGTAGAGGTCGATATCCACGGCGTTATTAATAGAGATAAAGTTATCAATTTTGCTGACCACCCGGACGTCGTTGGTGTAGTCCACGGGAGCGCTCATAAGCGCAGGGTTATCATCCAGATAATCGTAAAGTTTCTGAGTGCCGGCACCGAAGGCATAAGCCTGACGGAAGCGGTCAATGGATTTCTTGGCGCCGGTAATCTTTCCGGCCTTTGCAATATCAACAAAAGCATCCACATACATTTCCGTGTGAACTCCCAGGTCCTTTAAGTCGGACTGGGCAATAAGAGAGCCAACGGCATTGGGCATACCGCCGATGCCTAACTGGAGGCAGGCACCGTTGGGAATTTCATTAACGATCATTTCCGCAACTTTCTTATCTACTTCGGTGGGTTCACCGCCTCCGCCTAACTGGCCAAGCTGAGGATTATCACCCTCAACAATGGCATCCACCTGACTGATATGAATCTCGGATTCCATGCCGCCTAAGCAACGGGGCATGTTTTGGTTTACTTCAACGATGATGTAGTCGGCACATTCGCAGGCTGCCATAAGATGGGAGGCAGAAGGGCCGAAGTTGAAATAACCGTGCTTATCCATGGGAGCCACCTGGAACATGGCAACATTTAAGTGACGGATGTTTTCCCGATAGTACTTGGGAAGCTCAGAGTATTTTAATGCTGCATAATATCCGCAGCCTTTGGCCACAAGCTTACGCTCTACACCGGACATATGCCAGGAATTCCAGCAGAAATGCTCACCGGCATCGTCCCGTTCAAATACGGCGGGGGTGTGGAATAAAATGCCGCCCCGAAGTTTAACGTCTGTAAGCTCGTCGGTACGACGGGCAAGGGCCTGATCTAAGGCTTCCGGGGTGTTAACACACCAGCCGTAGTCCACCCAGTCGCCGGATTTTACCACGGATACTGCCTGGTCGGCAGACATTAATTTTTGCTTGTACTCATCCTGAAATGACATAACTGAACCTCCTTTAAAAGTACTTTTGGAAGGAGCTTTGTGCTCCATGGCTTGACATAAATGCATATAGTACCTCCATGTCATACAATGACCGGGAAGATTCCCGGTCATAAGTAAACGTGTAAAAATAATTAGATCTCCGGGAAAATCCAGGCATCGGCCTGGGCTTTGGTCTCCTTGGCTAAGTTCCGGAGGGATGCAATATTGTCCACAATGGTGCGGAAATTCTGGTCCGATGTGGATACGTTGGGGTGCTCACCGGTAATCTCGGCTTCCAGAAGAGAAGCCATACCTTCGTAGGAAGCAGACAAGGCTTCTAAAGCCATGTCACCGCCCCGGTGAATATCCAGAACGCATTCCGTTTCGTAGGCGGCATTAAAAAACCAAAGGGAAGCCTCTTCGAAGTCCTGCTTGTCGAAGAAGAACTGACCCATTTCATAACAAATCTCAGAGCAGGCCTCGCAGGATAACACCTTGGAAGCGTATTTAATGAACCGGGCGTCGTCTTTGGAAACTCTGGCGGCATGAGCCAATACACAGCAAACAGCCTGAAGATGTACCAGGTCCAGATTTTCGGAACGAAGAACCTGTTCAAAAATGGCGCCGGCCCGAATGAAGTCATCATCGGTGCCGCATTTTAACAGCTCCTTGGCATAGGTGGTGTAAAGGTTCCGGGACAGGCGACCTTCTCTGGCATAAGCAGATTCAAACACGGAGAAATCCCGGGAGGCGTGAAGCTTCTGGGGAAGGTGCATAATCTCAATGTCGCTGTCAAAAACCACCGGATCCAAGCGTACGGTCTCGTGAATGGGATCAATCCAGGTAAAAGAGCGCTTACGCTTAAAAAGCTTGGGACGGTATTCCTTGGCGGAATTTAACACCGTCTGATGATCCCGCTCCACATAGAGCATTTGAACAATCTCTACCTCCGGAAGCAGCGCCTTCTTAAGAGATAAAAACCGCTGGCGGTTAATCTCGTCTAAAACCTCATCTGCATCCACGGAGTAGATATAGTCTTTGGTGCATTTGGAAAATGCGAAATTCCGGGCGGCGGAAAAGTCCTCTACCCAGGGAAATGAAAAAAGCTTGGCACCGTATTCTTTGGCAATTTCCTTGGTGCGGTCGGTGGAGCCGGTGTCCACAATGACAAGCTCCTCATAAAGACCGTCCAATGAGTCCAGACAACGGGCCAGAATGGCTTCTTCATTTTTAACAATCATGCATACACTAATTGCTGCCATAAAATCCCCTTTCCCTAACCCCCAAGGGTTTGATTGTAAATTGTTGTTTCGAACACAAACTTATGTACATTATAACATATACAATGTGGAAATTCTTCATTGGATTTAAAAGCTTCCGCCGCCGTGTTATAATGCTTTCGGTAATTTTTTGGAGGATAAACCATGATTCAGGATATTGGAAATCACAGATTTCATAACGAATATTATCCGGAGAAAAAAATAAGTCCCGGGGACGTGCTTTTTTTCTTTCGGGGGAAGGAACTTCTGGTAAAGAAAAACGGGGCGGAATATGAATTGCTCCGGTACTTTGATGATAAGGAAGATGGCATAGTGCCGGCACCACAGGAAGATGCAGTTGTTTATTTGTTTTCCGTGGATGAGACCTGCTATTTCGGAGTACGGAATCCGGTCGATGTGCCGGAAGGTTATACCTTTGTTTCTTTGAGAAGTCTTCGGAAAAGCAATCTTCGGGAGCACGAAACTATGTTTCCCATCCTTACGGCTTATCATTTAATGACATGGTACAGTAAGAACCGATTCTGCGGAGCTTGCGGATCACCTACAAAGCCGGATAAGAAGGAACGGATGTTACGCTGTCCCAACTGCGGGAATATGATTTTTCCGCGGATTAATCCTGCAGTGATTGTGGGAGTGAAAAATAAAGATAAACTTCTTCTGACGCAGTATGCCGCTTCTCGGGGAGTGAATTATTATGCTCTGATTGCCGGTTTTACCGAAATCGGAGAGACTATGGAGGAGACCGTGGCCCGTGAAGTTTATGAAGAGGCCGGCATCCGGGTGAAAAATATTCGGTATTATAAGTCTCAGCCATGGGGCTCGGAGCAAGATATTTTGATGGGGTTTTACTGTGAGGTGGATGGAGACGATACCATTCATATGGATGCAGAAGAATTGCAGCAGGCTAAGTGGGTCGCCCGGGAAGAAATTGAATTGCAGCCCGACGATTACAGCCTCACAAATGAAATGATGCTTCGATTTAAGGAAGGGAAAGAGCAGTAATGAAGTATGTAAAGCAAATGGGAATCATTTTATTGTTTTCCTTTATAGGAGAGGCACTCCATGTGCTGTTGCCCCTTCCGGTGCCTGCAAGCATCTGGGGCATGGTGCTGTTTTTTCTGGCTTTGTGTCTCCGGATTGTTAAGGTGGAGTCTGTGCGGGAGGTGAGTCTTTTTCTGGTAGAGATTATGCCTCTTTTATTCGTGCCGGCAGCCGTGGGGTTAATGGAGTCCTGGGATATTGTGGCACCTCATGTGGTGGCCTATGTGGTTATTATGGTGGTGACGACGTTTCTGGTCATGACTGTGGCAGGACATGTGACCCAGTGGGGCGTGGGCCGGAAAGAAAAAAAGGAGGATAAGGCATGAGTTTGGCAGAAGAATCCTTATTTTTCGGCGGCGTTTTAACCATGGGAACCTATGGCATCGGCCTGCTTCTTAAGAGAAGATTTAAACTGGCTATTTTTAACCCCATCTTAATTTCCATGGTGCTTTGTATTTGCTTTTTAAAAATCTGCCACATCAGTTATGATACATATGAGCAGGGAGCACAGTATATCAGTTATCTTTTAACACCGGCAACTATTGCTTTGGCGGTGCCTTTGTATGAGCAGCTTTCTCTTTTGAAAGAACACTGGAAGGCCATTCTTCTGGGAATCTTTTCGGGCTCTTTAGCATCGGTTCTGGGAGTGTTGGCTTTATCCATTCTTTTCGGATTGGATCATGAGGCCTATGTTTCCTTTTTGCCCAAGTCCATTACTACCGCCATTGGCATGGGAGTGTCGGAGGAACTGGGAGGATATGTGTCTCTTACGGTGATCATTATTATTTTAACCGGTGTCCTGGGCAATATGTTTGCTAAGGGATTTTTAAGACTGATCCGAGTAACGCATCCTATAGCCAAAGGCATTGCCATCGGTACGGCGTCCCATGCGGTTGGAACCGCCAAGGCCATGGAAATGGGAGAGGTGGAAGGCGCCATGAGCGGTCTTTCCATTTGCGTAGCCGGCGTATTTACTGTGGTGCTGGCTCTGATTTTTTCCGGTGTGTACTAATAAAACGCATTACATGATAATTTTCCGGAGTGTACCAGGAGAGAACTATGAACAAAGGATACGAAGAACTTCAGTTTGCAAAATTAGATACGGACCGGCGCAGCCGTACAGGATTTCCGGAGGTGGTTTTCTGTCAGGGAAAATCCACGGAGCATCTGGTCAGTATTTTTGAAAAATTATACGAGACTCAGGGAGAGGTGCTGGGAACTCGGGCCACAAAGGAGCAGTATGAAGCGGTTCGAAAGGCGCTGCCGGAGACGGAATATGACGAACTTGCCCGGCTTTTAATTTTACAGCCAAATCCCGGTAAGAAGACCGGTGAGATTGCAGTATGTACTGCCGGCACGGCAGACATTCCGGTGGCAGAGGAAGCGGCACGGACGGCTGAGTTTTTCGGCTGTAATGTAAAGCGTTATTACGACGTGGGAGTCAGTGGGATTCACAGGCTTTTGGATGTGCAGGAGGATATTCGACGGGCAAATGCCGTAGTGGCAGTAGCGGGAATGGAAGGAGCCCTTGCCAGCATTTTAGGCGGCCTTGTGGAAAACCCTGTGATTGCGGTGCCAACTTCGGTGGGATATGGCGCATCTTTCGGAGGGGTATCTGCCCTTCTTACCATGATTAATTCCTGCGCTAATGGGATTTGCACCGTAAATATTGATAACGGCTACGGCGCCGGTTATCTGGCAACCCAGATGAATCGCCTGGCAGTGGGGAAATCGGAGAAATAAAGGTAGGAGAGCAATATGGCAACATTGTATATGAAACCGGATAACGGAATCAGCGGAGATATGGTGGCAGGGCTGTTGTTTGCTCTGGGAGCGTCCGAAGAAACGATTACTTCTGTCATGGAGAGCCTGTCGTTTCATAATCACGGAATTGCAGTAAAAAAAGTGGAAAAACGCCACGGCGAAAATGTGGTTATGGCAACGGATTATACATCTCTGGTACATGAGGAAAACTCCGAAGAACATGAGCATCCCTATGATAACGACCATCCTTATAATCACGAACATTCCCACAACCACCGGCATTCTCATGAACACGAGCACCGCACACTGCAGGAAGTGCGGGATATTATCCGGCAGGCGGATATGACAGAAACGGCCAGGGAGAGGGCTTATAAAATTTACGATATTATCGGTGCCGCAGAGGGGAAGGCCCATGGTCTTCCTGTGGATGAGGTTCACTTTCACGAGGTGGGAGAAAAGGATTCTATTATGGATATTCTGGCAGTGGCGGCAGCGCTGGATGATTTGGGGATTGATGTGATTCGTTACACTTCTCCGGGAGAAGGATCCGGCACCGTTATGTGCCGCCACGGAGAACTTCCCATTCCCGTGCCGGCAGTGCAGAACATTTTGGATGCTTATCGCATAGAGATTCATTCCAACGGCCTTATGGGTGAGTTTATCACTCCCACGGGAGCTGCAATCTTAGCAGCTTTCGGCACGGAAGTGGAGGAGACAGAGCTTTTAGAGCAATTCGGTGCAGGGAAGTCGCATGAGTCCGGGGCGGACATGAGTTATTTCTACGGCAGCGGAAAGCGGGAGTACGACGGCCTTTCTGTCCTGGGAGGATTTATAAGATAAAGGTGGCGGCCTTATGTGAGATACAAGGTCGCAACTGCCTTGAATATTTACTTTTTTTTACGCTTGGGGTAAAATTAAAAAACCCATGTGGAGGAGGAGTCATCAGTGAGTATGAATGCAATATTGATTCGTTTGGGAGCTATCGGAATCGGTTACGTTTTCGGGTGTTTTCTTACGGCTTGTGTGGTGGCTCGTGTGGACACGGGTAAGTCGGTTCGGGAGATTGGAACAGGTAACCCGGGTATGGCAAACATTATGGACCAGCTGGGATTTACAGCGGGTCTTATTGTAATATTTGGAGATATTTTAAAGACGGTGCTGTCCGCACTTTTGGCCCTTGTGCTCTTTCCGGAATTATCCCGGACGGCGATTTTATATGCCGGACTGGGAGCCGTGCTGGGACATAACTATCCTTTCTGGCGGAAATTTTCCGGAGGCAAGGGAGTTGCAGTTACCTGTACCGCGTTGATCTTGTATGCACCCTTTGTGGGTACCGCATCAGATCTGATAGGCATGCTGGTGGTGTTTTTTACCGGGTTCTTAGGCCTTGGTTCCATAGTGATTACCACGGCATTTCTTATAGCATCTTTCTTCTGTTATGGTACGGAATCTGTGATTCTGGCCCTGGCCTTAGAGGTGCTCATGATTTTGAAGCATTATCCTTCCCTGGTAAAAATTGCCCGGGGAGAAGAAAAAATTGTCCTGAAGCTTTTTGGAAAGAAGGGAAAGAAATCATGATGGATAAAATCAAAAGCCTTCGTTTGAATGTATCCTTAAGCGGAATTCTTTGCCTGGTACTGGGCGTGATTTGTATCGTTTGGCCCGGAGAGGTTACGGTATTTCTGGCTAAGATGCTGGGAGCCATTTTGCTTTTAGTAGGCGTGTCCATGTTTTTGGGAAAGGTTTTTGAGGAGACTCATCGTTCCAGCGGTATGCTGGTATCTGTGGTCATTATGATTCTTGGAATCTGGATCTGGACCAAACCGGCTATGGCAGCCTCTCTTTTGCCCATCGTGATCGGAGTGATTCTTGTGGTAGGCGGCATTCAGGATTTGAACTTGGCCTTCTCCGGCCGGGCAGTGAATGCCCCTCGTTGGTGGAGCCCTTTGATTTTGGGCGCCATTAATATTCTTGCAGGGGTTTTGGCAGTGCTTTATGCCTTCGGTGTTGTAAAGCTGGGCATGATTCTTTTAGGACTGATGCTGGTATATGAGGGAATTACTTCTCTTTTCGTGGTACATAAGGTAAATAAAGCCGAGCGCGGCGTTGTGGTGGATTCCGTGATTCTTGAGGAAGAAGACGTGGATGCATCGGATTGGAAGTAAGCATGGCCAGAGAAATGGAATTTAAAATGGAACGCCCCAACTTAGTTGAGGTGGGACAGGAGTATGAAGTTTCCGAGAATAAAGTATCCCGGAATTACTATTATACATTGGGACATGCTTATGCCATGTCCGGCAATTATTCAGTGGTGGATCGATTGAACCCCGATAAAATGACAAAGGGAGCGGACGGAAGACTTAGGGGAATCGGAAAAGTAACCAATATCCGGGAAACCGAGGCGGGATATTATGTTACTGTGGAGTTTGAGGAGTAGTTTATGCGGTACATGCCCCTGGGACAACTGAAAAACGGAATGATCCTGGGACAGGAAATTCATGATGCCAACGGACGCATGCTCCTTGCAAAGAATACCACCCTGACACAGGAAAATATTTCCTATATTACCTTCCTTGGAATTCAGGGCGTCTATATTGACGATAATTTTTCCAAAGACGTACAGATTCAGGAAGTTGTGCGGCCGGAAGTCAGACAGACGGCCGTTACTTTGGTACAGAATATTTTTATGCGCACCTCCGAAGGCGAACTGCCGGATCAGGAGCAGGAGATCAAGGAAAAGGTAGAGGAGATTGTAGGAGACGTTCTGGAAAACGAGGACGTTATGTATAATCTCATCGAGATTAAAACCTACGACGGATACACCTATTTCCATTCTGCCAATGTGGCAATTTTAGCCGGCGTTATCGGAGCAAAGTGCGGACTGGATAAGGAAGAGTTGGAAGATTTGGTTACTGCCGGATTTTTACATGATATCGGGAAGGTATTTATTTCTTCGGATATTATTAATGCGCCCCGCCGTCTTACGGAGGAGGAGCGCATTAAGATGATGGATCATCCCCGGAAGGGATATGAATTCTTACTGGAGAATTATGACTTCCCGGAGCGGGTAACCACGGCGGTGTATGAGCATCACGAGTGGTACAATGGCAATGGCTACCCCTGCCACAAGAAGGGCAAGGAGCTTACGGTTTGCTCCCGTATTTTAAAGGCGGCAGACGTGTACGATGCCATGACCTCCCGGAGAAGTTATCATGCGCCTTATCTTCCCAGTGAAGTTATGGAATATATTATGGGTAGAAGCGGCATGGAGTTTGATCCCAGGATTGTTAAGGTAATGATGCGGGAACTCTGCGTCTATCCCGTAGGCTGCGAGGTGGAATTATCTGACGGACGCCGGGGTGTGGTGATTGAGAATCACCGGGGCTATGTACTTCGTCCCACGGTGAAGCTTTTAGAAGGCGGCACCATTGTGGATCTGGCCCAGGACCGGAAATACTGGAACGTGACAATTACGAAACTGATGATGTAGGTGGCTTATGACAAATCAAACCAGAAACGCCATTGATGATCTTCTGGCAGTGAGTTTTAAGGAACTGGCTTCCAAGAAGAGCATCGACAAAATCACCATTAAAGAGATTACAGACAAGGCCGGAGTGATTCGGCCTACTTTTTATAATCATTTTCAGGACAAATACGAACTTCTGGAATGGATTGTAAAAAAAGAACTGATCGAGCCTATGCTTCCTTACCTTATGGAGGCAAAGGTAAAAGAAGGAGTTGCAGTCTCCTTAAATGCCATTAGCGAAAATAAGGAGTTCTATCACCGGGCCGTAAAACTGGAAGGGCAGAATTCCTTTGCAGAAGTGCTGACCCAGACGGTGAGCGAGCTGTTGCTTCAGTATATCGATGAGAAAGTGATTGCATCTAAGCTGCCCTATACCTGGATTACCCCGGAGAAGACGGCGGACTTTTTGTCAGGTATGCTTTGCTATGCAGTGATTCGCTGGGTGGAAAACGGTATGGATATTCCCGTGGATGAATTGGTGGATACCTTTATTTACATGTCCTACCATTCCTTTATTGAGATGTTGCTGCCTGAGTGAGTCTTGAGAGGGCATGAATTTCATCTGGTGGATGTCCATGGACAACATTTCGGCGGGATTGATTATGGAAGATAAAATATTCAATGCTAAAATATAATAGTGTTTTAGCGAGAATTGGAGAATAAAATGACCTATTTGGAAATGATTTTAATTATTGGCGGTATCAGTTTGGATATCTTTGCCGCCATGGAAATAGAAGGAGCCATGCTGGCAGAGGTAAAACGGAAGTCCTTGCTTACGGCCTGCACTTTGGTTACGGTGCTTCAGCTGGTTTTTTTCTTTGGTGGATATTTCGTATGCCATGAACTGGCAGAGTACGGACAGATTGAACGGGCTCTTTGGGTGGGACAGGTGATTGCAATTTGTGTGTTTGCTCTTTTGGGAGTGCGGCTTCTGGTTAAGGCTATTAAGCGGGAGTTTATTAACGAGACCTGCGGTGAGATTACTGTATCCAAGTATATTAAGATTATTTTGGTGACCAGTGTTTATACATTGATTGCAGGATGCGCCTGCGGCTTTATGGGTGTAAACTGGTTCTTTATGCTTTTTGTGATTATTCTTTGCTCTGTTCTGGTGGTGCTGGGAGGCATTTACACAGGATATCATTTTGGCTTTCAGGCGAAAACTATTGCCTATGTCATTGGTGCGATTCTTCTTTGGGGAGCAGGTGTCGAGATTTTAATTGAGAATTTCGTGCTGGTGTAATCATGAATCAACAGGACTTTTCCTACACATCCCCGGAGCGGGTAAAAGCAATTCTTGATATTTTAGATGAGACCTACGGGACCGAAATGGTTTGCTATCTCCATTACGAGACCCCGTGGCAGCTTCTTTTTGCCGTGATTCTAAGCGCCCAGTGCACAGATGCCAGAGTCAATATTGTAACGGAGGATCTTTTCAAAAAATACCCCGATCTTCAGGCGTTTGCTGATGCCGACATTAAAGAAATGGAAAAAGACGTGCACAGCACAGGATTTTACCGTCATAAAGCAGCTAATCTCATTGCCTGTGCCAGACGTTTGCTGGAGGATTATGACGGCAGCGTACCGGATACCCTGGAGGAACTTACATCCCTTCCGGGAGTGGGCCGGAAAACCGCTAATGTAATTCTGGGAAATATTTACGGGAAAGCATCGGTAGTGGTGGATACCCACGTGAAGCGCATTTCCAAACGGCTGGATTTGACTCAGAAGACGGACCCCACGGAAGTGGAGTACGATTTGATGGAAGTGCTGCCGGAGGATCACTGGAGTCTGTATAACACTCAGATCATTACCTTTGGCCGGGAAATCTGTGAAGCCAGAAATCCCAAGTGCAGCATTTGTCCTCTTTATGAGATTTGCGAATCTAAGGATAAGAGATAATCCATGGCAGTCTTTTTGGAGAAAAATTCTCTGGATTCTAAAGTTTCGATTAGTTCTTTTATGGCGGAATCATCGCCCAGTTCTTTGTAGCAGTCCCCTAAGAGCGTATAGTTCGAGGACATATCGCTTTCGATTTCCACGCCGAAGGAGAGAACTTTTACGGCTCCGGCGTAATTTTTATGTTCCATAAGGGCTTTGGCGTAATCTACCAGAAGCATGGTTAAAGACTCGAAATTATCTGCGATATCCTGCATGGAAGCAAGATTTGCGGCGCCGTAGGTAAGTTTCAAATCCGTGTTGGTAACACCGCTTAGGTTTAGAATGCGCTTTCGGGATAATTCCTCCAGGGCATCTTCAATCTCCGTAACCTCCGGATCATCGGAAAAATGCAATGGAAATTCCGCTAATGGAATGGTAATATAGGAAAGGCTTGTTAAGTCCACCGGCTTTGCCAGATTGGCCTTATGTTCTTTGTCCCAGAAGTCTTCGTAGGCTTTGTCTTGTTTGGCATTGGAACGATGGTAGTGAACCGCCAGAAAAACGGCGATAAAAATGGTAATGGCAATAGTTGGATAAGGTAAGTAATTCATGGTGCCTCCTAAAAGGCGCCCTACAGTTGAGAAAGAGGTGAATCTTTTGAATAAACGGTCCAAAAAATTCCGCGCCTTTACAGCGATTATGGTAGTAATTTTGATTGCGGCCATGGTAGTGACCATGCTTTTGTCCGCGCTCATTTAAAAGTATACGAAAACCCATAGAGTTTTTCAATGATATTTGGCAGTATATCCCCTTTAACAGGGCAAATATTGTGGTATAATGGCTAGTAAAACACTAGGTATAGCAATGAGTTTTATGAGGGTTTTATGAGGAAACAGAGATACAATCAGATTTTAGCAGCAATTTTAAGTGCAGCAATGATTTTCGGCGGCGCTTTTTCCGGAAATGTTCTTTCCGTAAGAGCTACGGATACCAGCGATGAAAGTACGGAGGATTCCGAGGATACAGACTCCTCCGAGGAGACAGATGCAGAGTCTTCCGAAGAGGATACGGAAGAAAGCACCACGGTGGAAAATGACGGCGGATTTTTTGCAGCCGGTGAGGATGCCACTATTGGTCAGGGAATCTCCATCGGAGGTGTGGATGTGTCCGGTATGACCAATACAGAGGCTTTTTTAGCTCTGGCTGATTATATGTCTGCCTACGAAGATTCTGAGATTGTGCTTACGGCAGAAGATAAGAGCACTACGGTAAATGCCACAGACTTAGGCCTTGGCATTAAGAATTCCAACGTGATTCGCCAGGCTTTAAATTACGGTCGCATCGGCAACCTTCTGGAACGTTACGAGGCTTCTCAGGTGGTAGAGGAGGGCAGCGGTAAGGATTTCGGTATTACCTTGTCTGTGGACTATGCCACTGCAGAGGAAGTAATTACCTCCCGTGAGGATGAGCTGGTGACTTTGCCGGTGAATAATTCCCTGAAGAGAGAAAACGGAAAATTCGTATTCGTAGAGGGATCCTCCGGATATGAAGTGGTTATGGGAGAGTCTATTGCAGCCATTGATGCGGCAGTGGGAGCTTCGGATTATGACGGATCCACCGTAACGGTGGAACTTACCACTCAGGAAGTGGAGCCGGAAGGCAGCGAGGAGGAACTTTCCGTTATTCAGGATGCCTTAGGCAGCTTTTCCACGGATTACAGTACTTCCTCCACCAACCGTAAGACCAATGTGGCCAATGGTGCCAGCAAGTTAAACGGCGTGATTTTATATCCCGGTGAGTCTATTTCCGTTGCGGAGACCTTAAATCCCATGACGGCAGAAAACGGTTATGCTCTGGCGGGTTCCTATGAGAACGGTACCACCGTAGAGACATACGGCGGCGGTATTTGTCAGGTGTCCTCTACCTTGTATAATGCAGTGATGCGGGCAGAACTTGAAGTAATTACCAGATCCGCTCATTCCATGGTGGTGGCTTATGTTCAGCCTTCCCAGGATGCGGCCATTGCCGGTACTGCTAAGGATTTTCAGTTCCGGAATAATCAGGATTATCCTATTTATATTGAGGGAACCACCAATGGTTCTACCATTACTTTTACTATCTATGGTAAGGAAACCCGTCCCTCCAACCGTGTAGTAACCTTTGAGACCGAGATTTTATCCCAGACAGATCCTACCACGGTGTACGAAGCAGACAGTACCCTTCCCATCGGAACCATTACCAAGACTTCCGGATCCGCTCATACGGGATATACGGCACGTCTTTGGAAGATCGTAACCGTGGACGGCGTAGAGGAAAGTCGTACCGTTTATAACAATAGTACGTATAAGGTCGTAAATAATGAATACGCCGTAGGAACAGCATCCGCCAACGCAGAGGCGGTGGCAGCCATTACCAATGCCATAGCAACTCAGGACGAGGCTACTATTACGGCGGCAGCGGCTCAGTGGAATGATGCGGCAGTTCAGGCGGCAGCAGATGCGGCAGCAGCGCAGGCAGCAGCAGATGCAGCAGCAGCGGCAGCGGCAGAAAGTTCCACCACCACGGAGAGTTCCACCACCACGGAGAGTTCTACCACCACAGAGAGTTCAAGCAGTACTTCAAGCAGCAGCGCCACAGGAAGTACGACGCAGTAATTTTTTCGGCATCGTAATTCTAAAGACAAGGGTTTTAGAAAACTTGCGGCGTTGATACAGGAAATACAGAATATGGAAATCGGAAAAGTACCGGAGACTGTCTTAAAACGGTCCGTTATGAAAAAACTGCATACGAAACGACCGGAGGTCCTGGTAGGCTCAGCCGTAGGTGAAGACTGTGGCGCTATTGCCTTAGAACCGGACGAGGTACTGGTGATTTCCACGGATCCCATTACTGGAACGGCGTCGGATATCGGTGCCCTGGCAGTAGTGGTTACGGCCAATGACCTGGCATCCGCCGGTGCGGAGCCGGTGGGCATTATGCTTACGATTTTGCTTCCTCCAGGTACGGAGGAAGGGGATCTGGCCCGGATTATGAGTGATGTGGATCAGGTCTGTACCAGACATAATATTCAGGTTATCGGCGGTCATACGGAAGTGACGGAGGTGGTAAACCGTCCGGTACTTTCCGTAACAGGTGTAGGCAAGGTGAAGCGGGACAAAATGATTTCCACCGGAGGCGCCAAGCCGGGCATGGATCTGGTTCTCAGTAAATGGATCGGTCTGGAAGGTACTTCCCTGATTGCCAAGGATAAGGAACAGGATTTATTACAGCGTTTTTCCCCGGAATTTGTGGAGAAGGCCAAGGGCTTTGATCAATATTTGTCTGTTGTTGCTGACGGACGAATCGGTGCATTAAATGGCGCAGCTGCCATGCACGATGTGACGGAAGGCGGTATTCTCGGAGCTTTATGGGAAATGGGAGAGGCTTCCGATGTGGGGCTTTCCGTGGATTTGGCCCGGATTCCCGTGTTTCAGGAAACCATTGAGATTTGTGAATATTATGATATCAATCCTTACGGATTAATTTCCAGCGGCGCCATGTTGTTTGCAGTGCCCGGGGGAGACCGGCTGGTGAGTGCTTTGGAAGAGGCCGGCATTCACGGTACAGTAATCGGTCACGTTACAGAAGGAAGAGACCGGGTGCTTCGGCATCATGACGGTGAGGTTCGTTTCATTGAACCTCCGGCATCCGATGAGTTTCATAAGGTTTTGAAAGGGGATTTTTCATGAGAGAAAAAATTTTATCCTACATTGAAACCAATGCCAGAGTTGACATTAAGGAACTGGCGGCGGTAGCCGATGCATCAGAGGAAACGGTGCTGAATGAAATGGCAGCCATGGAAGCTGAGGGAATTATCCGCGGATACCACACCATGATTGACTGGGAAAAGGCCGGCATCGACAAGGTAACCGCCATGATCGAGGTTCGCGTAACTCCCCAGAGAGGCATGGGTTTTGACAAGGTGGCCCGTCATATTTATAACTACCCCGAGGTGAATTCCGTTTATCTGATTTCCGGAGGTTTCGATTTTATGGTGACCCTGGAAGGAAAGACTCTTCGGGAAGTGGCGGAGTTTGTTTCCAATAAGTTATCCACGCTGGATTCCGTCTTAAGCACCAAGACCAATTTTATCCTTAAGAAATATAAGGATCACGGCACCATTATGGCAGAAATGTCCAAGGACGAAAGGATGTTGGTATCCCCATGAGAAACCCTTTATCTCAAACAATTACCCAAATAAAGCCTTCGGGAATCCGAAAGTTTTTTGACATTGTAAATGAAATGGATGACGCCATTTCCTTAGGTGTAGGTGAGCCGGATTTTGACACTCCCTGGAGAGTCCGGGACGAGGCCATCTATACTCTGGAACAGGGGCGTACTTTCTATACGTCTAATACAGGTCTTCCGGAACTTCGCCGGGAGATTTCTGTATATCTTGAGCGAAAGTATGACCTTCATTATGATCCCATGAAGGAGGTCATTGTAACGGTAGGCGGCTCCGAGGCCATAGACATTGCTCTTCGTGCCATGCTGGATCCGGGAGATGAGGTGCTGATTCCCCAGCCTTCCTATGTGTCCTACGATCCCTGTACTGTATTGGCAGGAGGAGTCCCTGTTTATATTCCCTTAAAAGAAGAAAATGAATTCCGTCTGACTCCGGAGGAACTTTCCGCAGCTATTACGGATAAGACCAAGATTTTGATTTTGCCTTTCCCCAACAATCCTACGGGAGCCATTATGGAGAAAAAGGACCTGGAGGGCATTGCAAAGATTGTTATCGAAAAGGATCTTTTCGTTTTAACCGATGAGATCTATTCTGAACTTACTTATTCCGGAGAGCATGTTACCTTTGCATCCTTCCCGGGAATGAAAGAACGCACTGTGTATATTAACGGCTTTTCCAAGGCCTTTGCTATGACAGGATGGAGACTGGGATACGCCTGTGCGCCGGAAGAGATTTTATCTCAGATGTTAAAAATTCATCAGTTTGCCATTATGTGTGCGCCTACCAACAGCCAGTATGCAGCCATTGAGGCTCTTCGCAACTGTGACGACGAGGTGCAGTCCATGCGTCAGGAGTATGATGCCAGACGCCGGTATTTGGTAAAGCGGTTTAAGGAAATGGGATTGTCCTGCTTTGAGCCCTTCGGCGCTTTTTATATTTTTCCGTCGGTGAAAGAATTCGGCATGAGTTCCGAAGAGTTTGCCACCCGGTTTCTTCGGGAGAAAAAGGTGGCAGTGGTTCCCGGTACCGCCTTCGGTGACTGCGGTGAGGGATTCCTCCGGATTTCTTATGCTTATTCCATGGAAAACTTAAAGGAAGCCTTAGATCGTTTGGAAGAGTTTATAAAGGAGCTTCGGGCATCATGATGAACGTGGTTTTATATGAGCCGGAAATTCCCTCCAATACTGGAAATATCGGCAGAACCTGTGTGGCAACAGGCACGGCCCTTCATTTGATTGAGCCTCTGGGATTTCGGTTAAATGATAAGAGTATTAAACGGGCCGGCATGGATTACTGGGAGCATCTGGAAGTACACCGCTATGACGACTGGGCGGATTTTCTGGAAAAACAGCCGGATGCGGAACTGTTTTTTGCAACCACTAAGGGGCAGCATAATTACACCCATATGAAATTTCCGGAGAATGCCTTTCTGGTATTCGGAAAAGAAAGCGCCGGAATTCCCGAGGAAATCCTGGTGGAGCATCCGGATCGCTGTATGCGGATTCCCATGTTGGGCGAGATTCGTTCCTTGAACCTGTCCAATTCCGTGTCGGTGGTGCTGTATGAGGCACTGCGGCAAAATGATTTTCCGGGATTAAGTGATGAGGGACAGCTGCACAGACTCCATTGGTAAAGGAGATATAATGAGTTTTATTGAAGGCAAAGACCTGACATATGAATATTTCCGCAGGGATGAAGAGGGCAATGTAGAGAGCATCGACACTGCCCTTCGTTCTGTGAATTTTTCTGTGGAGGCAGGACAGTTTGTGGCAATCTTAGGCCCCAACGGTTCCGGAAAGTCCACTCTGGCAAAACATTTAAATGCCTTGCTTACTCCCGCTTCCGGTACATTGTACGTGGACGGAAAAGACACCTCTAAAGTGGAAAACGAGTTGGATATCCGGCAGACGGCGGGAATGATTTTTCAAAATCCCGATAACCAGATTGTAGCCGGTGTTGTGGATGAAGATGTAGGATTTGGTCCGGAAAATATTGGAATTCCCACAGAAGAGATTTTAGAGCGGGTGGAACGGGCTTTGCGCAATGTGGATATGTGGAAGTACCGGGATAAGTCTCCCAATAAGCTCTCCGGCGGCCAGAAGCAGCGGGTGGCCATTGCAGGTGTGCTGGCCATGGAGCCCAAATGCATTATTTTTGATGAGTCCACTGCCATGCTGGATCCGGAAGGAAGAGCGGAGATTGTTCGGGTGGCTCATGCCTTAAATCAACGGAAGCATATTACGGTACTCTGGATCACTCACTACATGGAAGAAGTAGTGGGAGCAGACCGGGTGCTGGTGATGGATAAAGGAGAATTGGTAATGCAGGGAACTCCCCGGGAGATTTTTTCGGACGTGGAGGGTCTTCTGGCCCACGGACTTACGGTACCTCCCATTACTCTTTTGGCGGAGCGGCTTCGGTCCATGGGATATCCCCTTCCTGCAGGAATTCTTACCAAGAAGGAATTGGCAGATGCCATTTGCCGGTTAGGAGGTGCCTCATGAGTTTTATTTTTGACCATGTAACCTACCGGTATCAGCCAGGTACTGCCTATGAAAAGGAAGCCTTAACGGATGTAAGCTTTTCCTTGGAAGATGGAAGTTTCTTAGGAATCATCGGTCAGACCGGATCCGGAAAATCCACCCTGATTTCCCATTTGGACGGCTTACTTTTGCCCACGGAGGGCACGGTGTATTTTAACGGCCAGGATATTTCCGATAAGGATTTTGACCGGAAGGAACTTCGCACCCGGGTGGGTATGGTGTTTCAGTATCCGGAACATCAGTTGTTTGAAACCACCGTATTTGAAGATGTAAAATTCGGTCCCAAAAATCAGGGACTGGATGATAAGGAAGCCACTATTCGGGCTTATGAGGCTCTGGAACTGGTGCATTTTCCGGGAGATATGGTGGAGCAATCCCCCTTTGCTTTAAGCGGAGGTCAGAAGCGGAGAGCCGCCATTGCAGGAGTGCTGGCCATGAAGCCGGAAGTACTGATTCTGGATGAGCCTACGGCGGGACTGGATCCGGAAGGACGAAAGAGTCTTTTGGATACCATTTCCGAGATGCATAAAAGAGTGGGAAATACCGTAGTTCTGGTATCCCACAGCATGGAAGATGTGGCAGAGTATGCCGACAGTATTCTGGTACTAAATGAAGGCCATATTATGGCGTATGGAGATCCCAGGGAAGTGTTTTCCCATGAGCAGGAGCTTCGGGACGTTCATTTGGCCGTACCGGAGGTAACATCTCTTATGAAGGAGTTAAAGTCCAGAGGAATCCCCGTAAACGAAGGGGCAATTACCGTGGAGGAAGCGGCAAAGGAAATTGCCAGAGTGCTTCCCTTATAGTTGGAGAACTTTATGATTCGCGATATTACACTGGGGCAGTATTACCCCGCAGAATCAAAATTACATAGTGCAGATCCCCGTGTAAAATTAATGGGAGCCATGGTGTATTTAATCAGCCTCTTTATTGCCGGCAATATTCCGGCCTTTGTGGCGGTTACTATTTTTCTCATTGCCATTATTAAGGCCAGCAAGGTGCCCTTTTCCTTTATGGTGAAGGGACTTCGCAGCATTGTGGTGCTGGTGATTATTGCGGCGGTGTTTAATCTGTTTTTGTCGCCGGGTATTACCATCTGGGAGTATAAGTTTTTAAAAATTACGGATGTGGGTCTTCGAAATGCAGTTCTTATGACGGTTCGAATGATTTATCTTATTATCGGAACTTCCATTTTGACGTTGACCACCACCCCGAATCAGCTGACCAACGGACTGGAGGAAGGACTGCACTTTTTAAATTACTTCAAGGTGCCGGTGCATGAGATTGCCATGATGATGTCCATAGCATTGCGGTTTATCCCTATTTTGATTGAGGAGACGGACAAGATTATGAAGGCCCAGATGGCCAGAGGTGCGGACTTTGAGTCCGGCGGCCTGATTCGAAAGGCAAAGGCTATGATTCCGCTTTTGGTACCCTTGTTTGTGTCTGCGTTCCGCCGGGCCAATGATCTGGCCCTTGCCATGGAGGCACGGTGCTATCACGGCGGTGAGGGACGGACCCGGATGAAGCCGCTTAAGTATCAGAGTTTAGATATGATTTTCTATGGAATTCTGCTGGTTTATTTCGCGGCGGTGATTGCGTTACAGGTGCTGTTTTAGATATTATAAGGAGTCCACTTGGGCCTTTTTGCAAAGGAGAAGTTGCGTTGTAATTTGCTAATATGCTCCGACATTAGATTGCATGAAGTGTCGGGGGGACGGCAGGTAACGTGGAATATAATAACAGCGCTTTACCAAATCACGACGCAACTTCCAAATGCCAAAGAGAAACTGCTGAATCGTTATTATGAATGCCCATGTAGTTGGCAACTTCTCGTTTGTCAAAAAGCCCTGTTGCAAACATATCTTCCGAATCACAAAACGACTCCGAGCAAACATTGAAAGGAGGCCCCATGCGGGTATATTTGGAACTGGCCTACGACGGAACTTTATACAGTGGATGGCAGGTTCAACCAAACGCTATAACCGTGCAGGAATGCTTGAATGACGCAGTTTCTGATTTGTTTGGTTGTGAGATTCTGACACAGGGGGCCTCCCGAACCGATGCCGGGGTTCATGCCCGGTGTAACGTGGCTTGTTTTGATGTGGATACCCGTATGCCGGCGGAGAAAATTTCCTATGCTTTGAATCAACGTTTGCCGGAGGATATTGTGGTGCAGCGATCCATGGAGGTAAGTGCAGACTTTCATCCCCGGTACGGTGCCAAGGAAAAGACTTACGCCTACCGGATTTTAAATCGCAGATTTCCGGATCCTCTGTTATCCAGGTATACTACGTTTTTTCATCAGGAATTAGATTATGAGAAAATGAACCGTGCGGGAAAATGTCTCATCGGACAGCACGATTTTACCAGTTTTGCTTCTGTGAAGAGTCAGACGGATTCTTTTGTGCGGGAAATTTATGATTTGGCGGTCAGCCGGGATGAGGGGGATGTGGTAACCATTCTGGTGCGTGGAAACGGCTTTTTATACAATATGGTGCGAATTATTGCAGGTACTTTGCTTCAGGTGGGATGCGGTTTGAAAGAAGAAGAGGATGTGCCGAAAATCTTATCCGCACTGGACCGGGAGCAGGCCGGGCCTACGGCGCCGCCCCAGGGGCTTACTCTGGAAAGTATCCGGTATCCCGGATTAGAGTTACCCCAGTAATTTTTTGCTGAGTTTCTTAAGGCCCATGCCCATTTGCCGGTAGGTACATTCCTCCAGACCGGTGTATTTGGGTGACAGGGAGGAGTGGATGTAAAAACCGTCCATTCCCACAGAAAGAGCCCCCTCCATATCGTCATGGGGGTCATTGCCAATCATCAGGCATTCTTCCGGTTCCAGGCCGGTTTCCTCCAGGGCTTTTTCGAAGAAGCGTTTATCCGGCTTTTTGCAGCCGTAGTCTGAGGAAATAAAAATCTTATCAAACAGGTCAAAAAGGCCTAGATCCTTTAATTCTTTTTCTGTAAAAATCCGCTGTGCATTGGACAGCAGGTAGATTTCTTTTCCGGAATCCAACAGAGATTTTAAAAGAAAATCCGCTCCGGCGTAGCATTTGAACTTGCTGCGGGAGGTTTCCCGGAAATATAAAGCAGTATCCGAAATCAGGGCGTCCGTTACAGGGATGCCTTTTCGCTTATAAAGGTGGGAAAAAACATCCTCCAGCTGAATTTCCGGGAAAATTTGGGAAGCATCATCTGACATGGGGGAAGCATCACCTGAGGACTCGGCTTGGGGAAGGGGCAGAAGGGCGCACTCCAGAGCCTTGATGTAAAAATGATAATGGCGCCGCAGTTCCTCGCCGGTGTAGGAGGCACCTTTTTCGCTGTAAAAGGCCGCAATTTTATCCCAGAATGCCGGTGAACCCTCGTCGGTGTGAATATCCACCAGGGTGCCGTATAAATCAAAAAAATACGCCGTGTATTGTTTCATGAAGTCCCCCTTAAAGCGAAATGAAAATTGCCCTCTCGAAAATACGTTAGGGAAAGTATACCACCGATAGCAGTAAAAATACAAACAATTGTAAAACCGCTCCGTTACGGGTAAAATTGAGCACATGATACAGATTTATTATGGAAACGGAAAAGGAAAAACTTCAGCAGCCTTCGGAGCGGCACTTCGGGCTATGGGACATGAGATTCCCGTGGTGCTTTGTCAGTTTTTAAAAGACGGTAAAAGCGGAGAAGTGCAGGCTTTGCAAGATGCGGACGGTCAGCTACAGAAAGATCATTCATTGTCTCAGAAAAATCAGCGGCTTTGCATATTTACGGCGACTCACCATTTCGGCTTTTTTAAAAACATGAGTGAAAAAGAGCGGGACATTACCGGAAGGGAAGCCCGGGAGATTTACCGTGAGGCCATGGATTGTGCTCTGAATCTTGCCGGGGGTGCGGGTCAATGGCTGGAAGCAGATCATGTGGATGGACATTCTCAGGATGTAAATCAGCTTCGGGTTCTTCTGGTCATGGATGAGGTGCTGGATGCGGTATCTTTGGGACTATTAGAGGAGGCGCAGGTCATAACTGACCTTAAGAATTTGCCGCCGCAGGTGGAGTTTATTATGACCGGTCACAGAGAACTTCCGGAAATTTTTCGGCAGGCCGATTATATTACCCGGATGGAAAGTGAAGCTCACCCCTTTGAACAGGGAATCGGAGCAAGGGAAGGGATTGAATTTTAATGAATAACAAGCGGTTGCGTACAGGCATTACCACGGGAAGCTGCGCTGCAATGGCAGCTTACGGGGCGGCCTGTGTGCTTTCGGGAAAGGAGGCCCCGGGGCTTCTTACAATTGAAACACCTCAGGGGAAGGAACTTTCCCTGCCGCCGGTTAAATGTTGTTATGACAACGAATTAAAGGCCGGCATTTGCAGTGTGCGAAAAGACGCGGGAGATGATCCGGATGTGACGGACGGCGTGGAAATCGTGGCAATGCTGCAGTTATATGAGCCGGAGGGGGAAGGGCACATCGAACCTCTGGAGCCCGGAACGAATGACATTTTTCTTACGGTGGGAGAAGGCATTGGTGTGGTGCAGGCAGAGGGCCTGAATCAGCCCGTTGGAAATTATGCCGTAAACTCCGTTCCCCGAGAAATGATTGGAAAAAGTATTCGTATGGGGATTTCTTCCCGGAAGCCTCTGCTTCTTTCCTTGTCTATTACAGGAGGCGAGGAAATTGCAAAAAAGACCTTTAACAGCCGCTTCGGTATTGAAGGGGGCCTTTCGGTAATCGGCACCACGGGAGAAGTGCGTCCCATGAGCAACGAGGCTTTAAAGGATACGATTTTTCTGGAAATAAAGCAGCGGGCCGTTTTAGGAGATCAGACCCTGGTGCTTTGTCCCGGGAACCAGGGGGAGGAGTACTGGAACAAACTGGACGGTTCCATCGCCCCGGTACAATGCTCCAATTTTATTGGGGATGCCCTGGATGAGGCCATGGAATACTCTTTTCAAAAAATTATTCTGGCAGGCCATCTTGGAAAGTTAGTCAAACTGGCCGGTGGGATTTTTAACACCCATTCCCATGTGGCAGACGGAAGAAAAGAAATCATTATGGCCCACAGTGCTCTGTGCGGCGCAGGGACGGAAAGTCTTCGCTGCATGACATCCCAGGTCAGTGTGGACGGTTGTCTTATGATCCTTAAGGAAGAGGGACTTTTGGAGCAGGTCATGGAATCTTTAAAAGAAGCGGCTCTCTCCAATGTAAAAAAACGTCTGGGAAAAGAAATAGATGTGGAACTTTATTGGTTTTCCAATGTGTGGAAGCCGGAGGGCGGCTTCAGAGAAAATGAAATTCCCGAAAATTCCGGGCAAGGAGAAACTGTCAGAGAAACCCGGCGGGATAAAATTCATTCGGCACCCCGGAAGGGAATCTTTTATGCTATAAGTCTTGGACCGGGAGATCCGGAGAATATTACCCTTCGTGCCCTTCATTTGATGCAGGAAAATCGACATTTTTTCTGCCCGAGAAAGAGCGGCAGGATGCGTAGTCTGGAAATTGCCGCCGGGGTCCTTGATCTGGAGAATAAGGTACTTCATCCTTTGGAGATTTCTATGAGGCGGCAGGAGGATATCAGAAAAAAAGAATATGCTGAGGCGGCAGAGAAAATTGCGGCCGTGCTTAAGCAGGGAGAAAATGCCCTGATGTTAAATCTGGGGGACGTATCCGTATATGCCACGGCCTCCTATGTCATGGAACGGGTGGCAGAAATGGGATATGAAGTCCGCATGGTATCCGGGGTCACCTCCTTTACAGAGGCTTGCGCCAGGGCAGGAATTCCCCTGGTGCTGGGAGCGGAGGATTTACATGTCTTTGGAAGCGGGGATGAGGAGTCAATAGAGCAGTCCCTATCCCTCCCGGGTACCAAGGTCTTTATGAAAAATAAGGGCATTCAGGAGGCACTTTTTGCCAAAATAATAGCCTCCGGGAAAAAGGCTTATGTTTTTGAAAATCTGGGATTTTCCAATGAACGGATCTATGAATTGGGAAAAGATACGGAGAGAGCAATGCCGGAGGACTCTGAAAGGAAACAGTATTTCACCACGGTCATTGTATTTGATGGGAAGTAGGAAGTATGGTTTATTTCGTGGGAGCCGGACCGGGTGATCCGGAGCTGATTACTGAAAAAGGAAAGCGCCTATTAAAGGAAGCAGAACTTGTGATATACGCCGGAAGTCTGGTAAATCCGGACCTTTTATTGTTGTGCGAAAATCATCCGACGATTCTGGATTCATCTCAAATGACATTGGAGCAAGTTCTGGAGGTAATAGTGGGGCGGGAGACGGAAGCGTCCTTGAATTCCCCGGTGATTGTTCGCCTTCACACAGGAGAACCCTCCATTTACGGCGCCATTCGGGAACAGATGGATGCCCTTCGCGAAAAGGGGATTCCTTATGAAGTGGTGCCGGGAATCAGCAGTTTTCAGGCGGCGGCGGCAGCCCTGGGGGTGGAGTATACTTTGCCGGGTGTTTCTCAAAGTCTGATTATAACCCGGGTGGAGGGCCGCACGGCGGTGCCATCCGGGCAGCAGCTTCGGGATTTGGCAGCCCACCACAGTTCCCTGGCACTTTTTTTGTCCTCGGCATATGGAGAAAAGGTGCGGGAAGAATTGTTAGAAGCGGGACTTTCACCCGAAACTCCCGTGGCGATTTGCTACAAGGTAAGTTGGCCCCAGGAGAAAATTTTTACCTGTACCATTGATACGCTGCCAGGGTGTCTTTCAGAGGAAAAAATATACAAGACGGCACTTATTTTGGTAGGGGATTTTATCAGTGCATCCCCCACCTACGAAAAAAGCAAATTATATGATAAGACCTTTACCACGGCATGCCGGAAGGGCACGGGAAAAGTGGCCTATGTATATGTGCCGGGGGTCGAAGGCGATGAACAAAAGGCGGAGGGAGTATCCATAACGGACAAACTGCCTCAAATCAAAGAATTCCTCCGGGAGGAAGGCTTTGAAATCCGCATGAAGGAAAAGGCCGGGGAGGCAGCCCGTGAGGGCTTTCAAGCAGGAGACCTTGTGATTTTTGTATCGGCCATGGGGATTTGTGTCCGGTCCATTGCGCCCTATTTATCCCATAAGACCATTGATCCGGCGGTGCTTTGCGTGGATGCATCCGGAAATTTCGTGGTGCCGGTGGTGTCCGGTCATTTGGGAGGTGCCAATGAATTGGCGTTTTCTCTGGCGGAGGTACTGGGAGCTTCCCCGGTGCTTACCACCGCTTCGGATGTAAAGCATCTTCCGGCGGCAGATAGCCTGGCCAGGGGATGGAATTGTAACGTTCTTCCCAAGGAGGGAATCCTTCGGGTTGCCCGGGAGATTTTATCCGGCAGGGAGGCAGTTCTTGCTGCAGGCGATGCCTCGGTAAGACTGGTTCCTAAGAAATATATGCTTGGAATCGGCTGTAAAAAGGATTTGCCGGAGGAGGCCCTGGAGCAGTTGTTTTCTGAAATCACGGAGGCAAACGGTATTTCTCCCGGAGCCTTTTACGGTGTTTGCACCATTGATAAAAAAGCAAAGGAGCCGGCTATCCATGCCTTCTGTAAAAAGCATGGACTGAAACTTTTTATTTTTTCGGTAGAGGAGCTTAAAGCACTGAAAGGAGAGTTTTCCGGGTCGGAATTTGTGGAAGAAACCGTTGGAGTGGATAATGTCTGCGAGCGGTCCGCCATAAAGGGAGCAGGGGATGCTGCCCGACTTGTGGTATCGAAAACCAAGGGAGAAGGCTGTACCATGGCCATTGCGGCAGTGGGGGCAGGACAGGAAGTTGCCGGAAACGTGAAGCAGGGACAGCAAATTGCCGAAAGCGCGGATAATGTGCAGCAAATCGCCGAAAATGCGGATGATAGACAGAACACACCGGTTTCCCGGGGCACCCTGACGATTCTGGGAATGGGGCCGGGAGATCCTGGAAGTCTGACCATAGATGCTATGGATGCCATTCTTGCTGCGGAGGAAATTTACGGATATACCCGTTATGTGGATTTGATGCAGCCACTGTTTCCCCAGGCAAATGCTCGATGGATGAAAAACGGTATGCGTAGGGAGGCGGACCGTTGTAAAATGGCAATAGCTGCAGCAAGCCTGGGAAAGAATGTGGTGCTTTTATCCTCGGGAGATGCAGGAATTTACGGCATGGCCGGCCTGGTTATGGAACTTCTGGAGGGAGAGTGCAAAGAAAAAAAGAATGCTTTTTCGGTAAAGGTTTTACCGGGGCTTACGGCAGCTTCCTCCGGTGCGGCTCTTTTGGGAGCTCCCTTAATGAATGATTTTACGGTGATTTCGCTGTCGGATTTAATGACGCCCCGCCATGAGATTTTAAATCACGTGGAGGCAGCGGCAAAGGGGGATTTGGTAACGGTGTTATATAATCCCATGAGTCATCGGAGAAAAGATTTATTTCCGCAGGTTTGCAAGATGTTTATGGAATATCGGGAAGGTGAAACGCCCTGCGGATGGGTGGAGTATATCGGCCGCCCGGGGCAGAAGGTTCATTTCTGCACTCTGAAGGAATTGGAACATACAGAACTTCATATGCAGTGTACTGTTTTTATCGGGAATTCCCGGACGGTATATAAAAACGGCCGGCTCTACACCTGCAGGGGATATGAGGTTTCAAAAGAAAAGGAATCAGTATGAAGGTTTTGATTTTCGGTGGGACCACCGAAGGAAAAATGTTGTCAGAACAACTTTATGCTCGGGGATATGATGTGACACTTTCTGTGGCTACTCCCCTGGGAAAAGAAATTCTGGAGGAACCGGAATATAAGGTTTTGGTAGGACGGTTGGATGTTCCAGAGATGAAGGAACTGATTCCCGGATTTTCCTATGTGGTGGATGCCACCCATCCCTATGCTACAGAGGTTACAAAAAATATTAAAAAGGCCTGTCCTAAGGAGATGTATCTTCGCCTCCTTCGGGAGGATGTAAGCAGTGAAATATATCGGGATCCGGGAGAAAATATTATTTTGGTAGAAAGTGCCGGGGAGGCAGCAGAGTTTTTAAAAAAGGTGCCTATGCGAAAAGTGGTTATTACCACAGGAGCCAAGGAAGCTCTTTTTTTTAAGGACCTTCCGGCCGGGAACCGATATATTCGCATTATTGACACAGAAGAGGGGCGGAAATTATGTGAGGAAGCTGGGTTTTTAAAAAGCAATGTTTTCTGCGGTATGGGGCCCTATTCTTTCGAAGAAAATGTACAGCTTTTCAGACGGACACAGGGAGAAATCCTTGTGACAAAGGATGGAGGCGATAAGGGAGGACTTACAGAGAAACTTCAGGCCGCCGAGGAATGTTCTCTTTTGACCTTATTGATTCGCAGGCCAAGAGAAGAAGGAAATACCTTTCAGGAGATTATGGAGAAAATTAAAAGCGGGGAGGAAGAAACGTGATTCATTTAATCGGATGCGGACCGGGAGATCCGGAATTAATTACTGCCGAAGGAAAACATGCTTTAAGTAACTCGGAACTTTGGATCGGTGCGGCTTCAGTCATGGAGTCTGTCTTGCCGGAAACTGATCGAAAAAGTGCTGCACGGCGGATTCAGTTAACGGATCCGGAAGAAATTTATAAGAACTGCATAGAGCATAAGGAGGAGGAAATCTCTGTATTATATCGGGGAGATGTTTCTCTTTATTCCGGTGCCTTGAAACTATGCGAAATTTTCCGCAGGGAAGGCATGATTTTGGAGCGGGATTATCACATGATTCCCGGTGTGTCCTCCCTTTCCTTTTTTGCATCCCGGTTGGGAGTGGCATTATCCGAGGTTCGGGTGGTATCCGGTCACGGAAAGGAAATCGATCCCGTTCGGGAAATGATGGCAGGACAGCCGGTGATTTTCTTTTGCGGAACGAAATGGAATGTCCGAACCATTTGTGAGGCCTTAACAAAGGCCGGCCTTGGAAAACTTTCCTGCGTGGTGGGAGAGCAGCTTTCTTATCCTTTGGAGACCCTTACCACTATTTCTGCAGAAAATGCTTCCGGCGAGGATTGGAATCCCCTGGCTCTTCTTTATGTGGAAAAAGCAGAAAATGCCAATGCATTTGAGAATCTGCGTCTTTCCGATGATACTTATATCCGTGGAGAAGTGCCTCTTTCCAAGGAGGAGATTCGCTCCGTTGTTATGGGATATTTATGTCCCAAGGATACGGATTGTGTATGGGATATCGGAGCCGGCACCGGAGGTGTTACAATGGAACTTGCCCGGCGGGCAGGCCATGTAGTTGCTTTTGAAGAAAAGGAAGAGGCCCTTCATCTGATTCAGGAAAACCGGGAAAAATTCGGCGCTTATAATGTGGAAATTGTGCCGGGAAAAGTAACCGGGGAAAGTCTTCTTGGATATGCGAATGAAACTGCACCCGCATCAGTTTTTGTAGGCGGAAGCCGGGGAGAATTACAGGGCATTCTGGAGGTATTATGCAACAGACTTCAGGTTCCGAAGATTTGTATTCCGGCTGTAAGTCTTGAAACACTGCATGAGGCTACGAAATATTTTGACGAAGACAAATATGTGGTTACAACCACAGAAATTTCCGTGGTTAAAACCACAAAACGGGGCAATCACAGTATGCTGGTTCCCAACAGCCCTGTATTTTTGATTTTGGCAGAGGAGAAATAATGATTCCCGTAATTATCAGCGCCATGGACAGCGGCAAGGGGAAAACCACCCTTGTTATGGCCATTACCAAAGCCCTGAAAACATCCGGCACAAGTCTTCGCTTGTTTAAATGCGGACCGGATTATATTGATCCTTTGTTTCACAGTAAGGTGCTGGGAGTGCCCTGCCGGAATCTTGACAGCTTTTTAATGGGGAGAAACGAGGTTTTCCGGGAGGTTTATCCGGAGCAGCCGGAACAGACGGAACAATCAAAGCAGTCGGAACAGGACAGCGTTACTTTGATTGAAGGAGCCATGGGTTTATACGATGGCCTGGCAGGAGGGGTGGAGCATAGTGCTTATGATTTGGCAGATCTTCTTCACGGAAAAGTAATTCTGGTGATTTCTGACAAGGAGGAACTGATCCGGGCATTAAAGCGGGATGTGAAGCATCTTATTTGCGGCTGGATTCTTAATGAGAATGCGAAGGGACCCGACCGGGAAGAAGAATTTCAAATTCCTTGTTTGGGCGTATTTCCTCATGAAGCGGAGAATGAAATATCCTCCCGGCATTTGGGCCTGGCTCTTCCGGAAGAAGACAAATTGCAAATAAAAATTAACCGCCTGGGACAGTTGGCAAAAGAACATCTGGACCTTGCTCTCTTACAGGAAATCGCAGAAGGAGATCCTCAGGAACAAATGCAAAAAATCCCGGAGGAGGGAGTTTGTCCGGAGAAGATGCTGTGCCGGAGGTCGCAAGCTATGCCTTATAAGGTATGTAATATTGCGGTGGCAAGGGACGAAGCTTTTTTCTTTTATTATGAGGAGTCCCTTAAGGCGTTAGAATATGCGGGAGCAAGGCTTTTGTATTTTTCTCCCCTTCATGATGAGAAAATTCCGGCGGAAGCGGATGCCTTATATATGGGCGGCGGATATCCGGAACGGTTTGCAAAGGAACTCAGTGAAAACACTTCCATGCGAGCTTCTGTGAAGCAGGCAGTACAGGCAAAAATGCCTACCCTGGCAGAATGCGGCGGATTTATGTATCTGTGTGACACCATGGAAGGAACGGATGGAGTGGAATATCCCATGGTGGGAGTCTTCTCGGAGACTTTTTCCGGAAAGCAATTAAAGGCTAAAAACACCGGACGGTTGAATCGGTTCGGGTATCATTATTTAGCTGCGGACCGTAAGGACGTTCCTTATATGCTTATGGGTTATGGAGAGCGCATTCCGGTGCATTCCTTTCATTACTGGGATGTGGAATATCCGGGAGAGGATTTTATTCTTAAAAAAGCCGGAAAAGACCGGGTGTATTTCGAGGGATACAGCAGTGACAGCCTGTATGCGGGATTTCCTCATTTGTGCCTTCACGGAGAACTTCCCCTGGCAAGCCGTTTTGTAAGAAAGGCAGCAGCTTTCGGTGCTCACAGGAAATGGATGTCTCTGGCAAAGCCCTTGGGTGGTCTGGGGCATTTGGAAAAAATGATGGAGCAGATGGCAGGAATTCGTGGTTATAACCACATTTCCATAGACCGTCCCGTACTGTTTGTATGCTGTAGTGACAACGGAGTGGTGAAAGAAGGAATTTCCCAGGCGGATGCGTCAGTAACGACCGTGGTGGCAGAAGCTTTGGCAAAGGGAGAAAGCACTGCCAATATTTTAGCCAGAGGCACAGGCTGTGCCATTGTTCCTGTGGACTGCGGCATGAAAACTGCGGCTTCCTGGGAAGTGAAACAGTTGGATCTTCGGGAAGAGCGGTTTATGGACCGGGAGGATTACCATCCTGTATTAGATCGCCGAATTGGAAGCGGTACGAAAAATATAAAGTACGGCATGGCCATGGATCCCGGTGATGTCTATAAGGCTGTTTCAAATGGTATGGATCTGGTTATTGATGCGGTACATCAGGGATCAGATTTGATTCTTACAGGTGAAATGGGCATTGGAAACACCACTACTGCGGCGGCAGTAACGGCGGCTCTTTGCGGTGTGTCTGCAGAGGTGGTCACGGGTCCGGGAGCCGGCCTTCCCAGGGAGAAACTGTCCCATAAATGCCGGGTGGTGCAGGAGGCACTGGAGAAGGCGGAACTAACCCGGAGAGCACAGGAGGAGTCTGTATCGGACCATGGAAATGTACAGAAGGCTCCGGATCCCCTTACAATTTTATCCGGGTTAGGAGGCTTTGATATCGCCACCTTAACAGGCATCTTTTTGGGGGCTCGGGAAAATCATGTACCGGTGTTGGTGGACGGGGTTATTACCATGGCGGCGGCGGTTCTTGCCATTAAGATCTGCCCCGACGTGGAGGACTTTATATTTTTAACCCACAGACCCAAGGAGCCTGCAGCAAAATATCTGATGGAGCATATCCATAAAGAGCCCTTTATGGATGGAGATTTTCATTTGGGAGAAGGTACGGGAGCCCTTTTGGCTCTGCCTTCCATAAAAATGGCTCTGGAACTTTTTAACAGCAATCATGATTTTGGAAAGTTGGGAATAGATGCTTACGTTGATTATGGGGAGCAGCGCTTCTGGGAAGAGCGGCCTCGCTGAGAATCTGGCGGAGGAAGCGGTACAAAAATTATCTGCCATCCCTGGAAACCATGAGAAAATTTACCTTGCCACCATGGAAAAAGAAGCCGGCCCGGAAATCGTGGCCCGGCATAAGGCCATGCGGGAAGGAAAAGGGTTTCGCGCCCTGGAGATTCCCAGGGATATAAAGCAGAGTATGTTAGAATCCGGAGATTACGACGCTTTATGGAGCAGTGTCATCCTCTTAGAGGATCTGCCGAACCTGGTGGCCAATGAACTGTATGGGCAGGATGCGGAAGAAACGAAAGAAGACTTTCCGAGAAAAGCAGCAGAAAAAATATTAAGAGATCTCCTGTGGCTATCCCAGGAATCTGCAGATCTTATTATTGTATCCCAGGATATGGGCTCCGCTCCCGTACCCTCCGGCATGGAGGAATATATGAAGGCAATGGAGTATCTGCACGTATATCTGGCCCGGGAAGCGGTGAAAGTGTATGAAGTGGTAGCCGGGATGGAGAGGAAAGTAAAAAATGTTGAAAAAGAATAAGTATCACAAAGGGTTCTATAAGGAACTCCTTAAAGAATTTGGCAAGGATGAAGCAGACTGGCTCTGGCAGGAGATGGATGCTGTGAATGATCAACTTAAGGCTTCACATCCGGAGATAGAGAAGAAACGGGGAGAGATGGTCATTCCCCTGGCAGCATTTTATAAAGTGTTACGGAAAAATTGTCCGAAGATAGGGTCGGAAGATGACGTTACTATGCGATTACTTATTGCATACGGAACAAAATATGGTGAGCGCATTGGAAAAATTTTGCATGGGATTACGTCTGTGCCGGGAATGTCAGATCTGATTTGGAAGAAGATGCCGGCAATTATGCATAAAATGGGCGGAGAGGAAGCAGGTTATAAGAGTGAGTTTCTCACTGAAACCCGGGAACTTTGTGCCATGAATGTTTTGTCGTGTCCCCTTCATGATGCGCTTAAGGCATTGGATGCCGAGGAGGCATGTCTGGCAATCTGTGCCATGGATAAGGTATATATGAATTGCCTGCACCACATTCGCTATACCAGGACCATGTCTGTGGCGGAAGGCAATCCGTACTGCGATTACCGGCTGGAGTATGATAGGACGAAGCGGTAAATGACGGTTTGATTTCTTTAAGGAGTGGCAGGAAGGAGACTTCGGATGCTATATAAGACAAAAGTGATTGCTTCTTTGGAGGGGCAGGATGTGATTCTTAGAAATGCCCGGGGCGAAGATGCAGAGAAACTGATTCATTATATGAAGGCGACGGCGGAAGAGACACAGTTTCTGATCCGCGAGCCGAACGAAACAGAAGATATGACAGTTGAACAAGAGATAGCTTTTATACACAGTCGTAACGAAAGCAGCGCCGATTTGTTCCTTGTAGCGGAGTGCGGTGACTGCCTTGTGGGAGCGTGCTCTTTTATGGGAAAAGGTAATTTCAGCCGGTATGCGCACAGATGTGATGTCTCTATAGCACTGTATAAGAAATATCACGGAAAGGGCATCGGTACAGCTATGATGGATGAAATCCTTGCTGCGGCGAAGAGGACCGGCTATGAGCAGGCTGAACTGGAAGTGATTTCTGAAAACCGGAATGCGATAAAGCTATATGAAAAACTCGGGTTCCAAAAATACGGAACGTTCCCGCATAATATGAAGTACACAGATGGAAGCTATGCGGACGCCGATTGGATGCTGAAATGGCTGTAAAATTTTTAAAGCAATAGTATAATAAGAACCATGATAACAACGATTTTTCAGGCCTTTAGTATGTACAGCATACTGCCGGTGCCAACAAATGCATGGAAGAATGGCGCTAAGAAACATATCCTTTTAGCCTTTCCTCTGGTGGGAGTTATAGAAGGACTTTTTCTATGGCTTTTCATAAAGGCGCTTCAGTGGATTGGTGTAAATACCACGGTGCAGATTCCGGACACTGTTTCGGGATTTGTTCTTACCGTGTTTCTTTTTGTATATACCGGAGGTATTCATTTTGACGGCTATTTGGATACTTCCGATGCTGTTTTTTCTCATGCCCCCAGAGAGAAGCGTCTTAAAATCATGAAGGATCCCCATGTGGGCGGGGCAGCAGTGCTTTGGGGAGGACTGTACCTTTTGGGCGTCTTTTCCGCTATGACCATGCTTTCGGCGAAGCGGTGGGAGAACCCTATTTCATTTCTTTTTGTATTTACCTTCAGTCGTATTTTAAGCGGGTATTTATCTGTAGCACTTCCCAAGGCCCGGAAGGAAGGCATGCTTTCTATGGTATCCGAAGAGAAGACGAAGTGGGATGAGTGGATCTTATTATTCATGGCTTTGGTGCTGCTTGGGATTTGCTTTTTGTTGGCGCCGGGGATTCTTTGGCTGTGGTGTCTCGGTGCAGTGGTCTGTGTGCTGTGCCGGATTTATTTTACAAAGTCCTACGGCGGCATTACAGGAGATTTGGCGGGATGGTTTTTATCCATCAATGAACTTTTAATGCTTTTGTGTTTGGGGATGATGTAATGATTCTTTTGATTGGGCCTGCTTATAGCGGTAAGGAATATTTTTTAAAAGACACGCTGGAACTTTCCCAGGAGGAGATAGAGCAGTATGTGCTTTCGGAGGTGCAGGATCTGCTGGCTTTCGGACAGGACGGTCCCGGACAGGAAGGTTTTGACTGTCCCAACCAGGCAACGGAGCTTCGAAATAAAATGAACAAAATCTTGCAAAATGAAAATAAAACGACAGAAAAACCGCCAAAAGAAGAACTCCTGGAAATGTGTAAAAACGCCGTAATTACAACGGTTTCCGAGGTGGGAGGGGGAATCGTTCCCGTAGATCTCTTGGAGCGGCAGTTTCGCCGGGAGGCAGGGACCCTGGCACAGGAGCTGGCTTGTGAGGCAACGGTGGTACTTCGGATTTTCTGCGGTCTGCCGGAATTTTTAAAAGGGGACGAGAGCGTATTACGAAAGGAACTTGCATATGCGCATTTGGATCATTCGTCATGGTTTGACGGAAGATAATTTAAGAAAGGCATACGGCGGCGGCCGTACGGACAAAGACTTATTGTGCTGGCCGGAACTATCCGGGATTGTAAAAAGTTCGGCCGGGGCAGAGGACATATTTTCGGAACTTCAGAAGAAAGCCGGACTTCTTCCGGAAAAGGACCGGGAGTGGAACGAAGATTATGAAACTTTGCAAAAATCCGGCGGGGTCATTTATGTATCACCCATGAAGCGGGCCCGGGAGACGGCAGAGATTTATTTCCCCAAGGTAGAGCATCAGGTTATTGAGAAACTTCGGGAAATGGACTTTGGCATCTTTGAAGGACGAAGTGCCATGGAAATGGTGGATGATCGGGACTACCGCCGGTGGGTGGCAGGAGGCTGTCAAGGCACTTGCCCCGGAGGAGAGAGTCGTCCGGGGTTTAACAGACGTATTGCAGAAGCCATCACGGAGATTTTAGAGGATTATGAAAAACGTAAATCCCGGGGACCTTTAATCATCGTGGCCCACGGAGGGGTACAGATGGCTTTTTTTCATCATCTGTACCCTGCGAGAGATTATTATTCTTTTCAAACAGAAAACGGCGACGGCATCTGTGTGGAATTGGACCTTGCAACTCTGAAGCAGCGGTTTATGCAGTGACTGCCGCATTTTTTGCGGTGTGGATGGGAGAAGTAGGAGGAGCCCTTTGGTAGCGGAACATCTTCAAATTATGATATATCTGCGTCCTGTGGTTCTATTGGGGGCGCTGGTTCTGGATCTTCTGTTGGGAGATCCGGATTTTTTTGTGCATCCGGTGATTCTCATGGGAAAGGGAATTTCACGTTTGGAACAAATGTGGAATGACCGCCGGTATGAAAGCGGTCGCAGGCTGGCCCTTTGCATGATTTTTTCTGTGACAGTCCTGTCCGTTTTGGTGGTATTTTTAGCCTATGTACTGCACCCCTTCCTTGGACTGGGAATTGAAATGTTTCTGGCGTATCAGTGCCTGGCGGTGCGGGATATGTTAAAGGAATCCCGGGGGGTGGAATGCGCCCTGGGTGAGGCAGAACAGCAGGAGATAAAAGACATACGTCGGGACGACCGGACTGAAGGAACGGACCTTATTCCCGCCCGACGCCAAATCGCCCGCATTGTAGGTCGTGACACCGGCGAACTTTCCTACACCGGCATTATTATGGCAGACATAGAAACCGTGGCGGAAAATTTTTCCGACGGAGTGGGAGCCCCTTTGTTCTATCTGTGGCTTCTGGGAGCTCCCGGAGCCCTGGTGTATAAGACCATTAATACCATGGACAGCATGATTGCATATAAAAATGAGCGGTATATGGAGTTCGGCCGCTTTGCAGCTCATGTGGATGACGTGGCAAACTTTCTTCCTGCCAGGATATCGTCTATGATATTATGGATGGCCGGCGGATTTAAGAAAACGGCTTTGTCCGTATATCATCGGGATAAGAATAAGTCTCAAAGCCCTAACTCCGCCCATACGGAAAGCATGATGGCGGGGCTGTTACAGGTTCGTCTTGGGGGTCCTCTTTCTTATTTTGGAAAGACAGTGGAAAAACCTTACCTGGGCGAAGAGTTTAGCCCTCCGGAACGTTCAGATATTCGGAAATGTGAAGGGATTTTCCTTCGGGGAGCCGTGATTATGACGGTGATTTTTGCTGTTGTTTTCGCGGGACTGTTGTTATGACAACCGGCGGCAGATTTTGTGGTTACAACAATATTTAAGATGTGTTTAGTTTTGGCTAGGGATTTTATTAAAGGAGAGACATATGTATCAACCGGGAGATTTTTTATTTGGATGTGCTTATTACTATGAGTACCAGTTGGAAAAAGATTTAACGGGTATGGATAAAATTGACCTTATGCGTCGGGATTTTCAGCGGATGAAGCGTGCCGGCATGAATTATATCCGGATTGCGGAGTCCACCTGGAGCACACTGGAAAAGACCGAGGGCGTTTACACCTTCGATCATATTGACGTGGTGCTTGAAGAGGCAGAAAAAGCCGGGCTCTATGTGGTAATCGGTACCCCTACCTATGCAATTCCTGCCTGGATGGCCAGGAAATACCCGGAGGTATGTGTGGAAGGAAAAGAGGGGCGGGTATCCTACGGTCCCCGTCAAAGCATGGATATTTTTAATCCGGACTATCGTCGTCTGGCAGAAAATATGCTTCGTGCCTTCTTTTCCCATTTGGCAGAACACCCCGCTGTCATTGGCTGGCAGTTGGATAACGAAACCAAGCACTATGGAAGTTATTCAAAGTATGCTCAGGGTGCTTTTGTGGAATATTTAAAGGAGCGCTTTCAGGGAGATGTGGAGGCTTTAAATAATGCCTACGGCCTTCATTACTGGAGCAATTCCATTTATGACTGGGCGGATTTTCCGCCTTTGCAGCGCTGTATTAATGGCGGCCTTTCTGGCGCCTATGAGCATTTTCTGCGTCACGGGGCTTCGGAGTTTTTACACCGGCAGGAGCAGATTTTATCAGAGTACAAGCGTCCGGAGCAGTTTGTGACCCATAATCTGGATTTTAACTGGAAGCAGTTCGGCCCCGCCGGAGGTCAGGAAGGATTTTCCTTTGGGGTGCATCCGGATATTGATCATTATGAGGTGGGGAAATTTTTATCTCTCCCCGGCTGTGATATCTACCATCCGTCTCAGGACCGCCTGACGGGTAAGGAGATTTCCTTCTGCGGCAGCGAGATTTATGGCCTGAAGGATCAAAACTATATTATTCTGGAAACGGAGTCCCAGGCCTTTAAGGAGTGGACTCCCTATCCGGGGCAGCTGTATCTTCAGGCCATGAGTCATGTGGCAAATGGTGCCAAGGGCGTGGCTTACTGGAACTGGAATTCCCTTCATAACAGTTTTGAAACCTATTGGCGGGGAATCTTAAATCATGATCTGGAGGAAAGCCGGATTTACCGGGAAATTTCCGAAATCGGTCAGCACGTGGAAAAAATATGGCCGGCCATTTCTGGTTTTACCCGGGAAAATGACATTGCCCTGTTGGTCAGCAATGATTCCCTTACGGCCTTAAATTATTTCCCCGTGGATGCAGATTGCAGTTATAACGACATTGTCCGGGTGTTTTACGATGCGCTTTACGAACTGAATCTTCAGTGCGATGTGCTTCATGTGGAGCGGGTGGAGGAGCATCCGGAACTTTTAAAGAATTATAAGATGGTGTTAACTCCGGCGCTTTACTGCGTTCGTCCGGAACTTACAGATCTTCTTCGTGACTTTGTGGAAAAGGGAGGTACCTTGGTAAGTTCCTTTAAGTCCTTTTATGCAAACCACGACTTTACGGTGTATCCGGAGCGAAAGCCTTATAAATTGTGGGATCTTTTTGGCGTATGCTATCACGAGTTTACGGCTGTCGGAAGAGCTACCGTGGCAGGGGCACCGGCAAAATATTTTGCGGAGCTGCTGGAAGCTGTGGAAACTGAGAATGTGAAGGAAACCGGCGGCGTGGATGCAACCGCTCATACGGACATTACCGCAGAAATTCTGGAGCGCTATGAGCATCCCTACTGGAAGGAGTACGGCGCCATTTCCCGAAGCAAGGTGGGAGCAAGTGGCCATACGTATTATTTTGCCACATTGCCTGCCATAGAAATTTTAAAAAAATATTTAGCCATGGCAGCAAAAGACGCAGGCGTGGAGACACCGGATTGCACCTGGCCTCTTATTCATAAAACCGGTCGCAATGCCAAGGGACAGATGGTGCATTTTCTGTTAAATTATTCCGAAGAACAGGCGGAGTATACCTGGAATTATAACGAGGCGCGGCTGCTTCCCGACCATACTCCTATTTACCGTGGAGAAAAAATTATTTTAAAAGACTGGGATGTAAAGATTATTGTGGTATAATACCCAACGAAATTTGAGTTAGATGTGAGGGAGTTGTTTTGAAAAACACATTAAAGCAAAATCTGGTGGTGCTGGGATTTTTCCTTGTCTTTTTCTTCGCAAATTATATGCGTTATTTTGAGCATAAAATGAGTTTCGCCGATGAAAGTTATTGGCCGTTGGCCCTGTTTTTCACCGGAGTATTTATCGTTTTAATTTTTCTCTTTTTTGCATGGCTTCTGCATCGCCTTCCTGACGAGAAACGTCTGGCAGGGATTCTTTGGATGGGACTTTTTGCAGGACTTACCTTTGGTACGTTCCTTACGAAAAACACCATTGGTACGGTGTATTTATATCTGGCCATTTGTTTCCTTCTCATGATGTGGTGTTCACTTTGGGGATATGGATTTTGGTTTATTCCCTTTCTGTATGCTTACGGAGTAATGCTTTATCCCGGATTTTTATATCTGGGAGCTCCCATTCTTATGGTAATTGCTACCTCTCAGGAGCGGGTTAAGAAAACCCTTGTCCGGAGAGTATGGATTGGCTTTGCCATGTTTTTGGCCATTGTGTTCTATGTGTATTTATCTATAAATGGAAGTCCTGCTGTAGATCCCTTCGGCGTGATGGAGCAGGTATCCGATTATTGGGAACTGGATGGATTCTATAACGGACAGGTATCCCGACTCATTGAGTTTCTGGTATCTTGTGTGTTCTATTGGCCCTGGTTGTTTGCAGCAGCTCTTTTTGAGAGTGTCAACGGAAAGCCCTGGTACCGTCCCTTCCTGTATTACGTACCTCTGGTAATGGAACTGATTACTCAGCAAAATCTGGGCATGGTATTTTTCTTTGCGGCGGCTTATTTATTGCTGTATGTGCTGGAACGTTTAATGAACGACGAAACGGTGGAGCATTCCCTGGAAAATCTCCGGGCTGTGATCCGCCGCAGACCGGGACTCATCATCCTGTATATTTATCCCTTCGCCCTGGTACCGGTAGGAATCAAACATATCTGCCGAGCCACAGAGTGGGTGACCAATTTGATTTTATCTTTCATGTAAATATGCAAACAAAAACAGCGGACATCTGCATGGCAGGATGCTCCGCTGTTTCC
>Ga0181612_174317_pt1 | contig 40281 bp, 19 predicted proteins | sample HoacroProtozoa21_FD_119630 | JGI IMG/M metagenome (GOLD analysis project Ga0181612, IMG submission 119630) | Hoatzin crop microbial communities from Cojedes, Venezuel. Combined Assembly of Gp0051906, Gp0051904, Gp0051908
GCCACCGTTTGTTTTCTAAAGTCCAAAGCGAAAACACAGCCACATCCCCCCCCCCCCCCCCCCCCCACTTTTAGTTCTGTGACTAACAGACGAGCTATGCTCTCTTGCTTGATACACGATGGGGGAATGAAGGAAGTACTCATTCTCTGAAACTTGCAATAGATGCTTGTGGACAGACTAACCCATTTAAAGACCTTGCACCATGTACTGAGGGTATTGAATGTTTCAGGTCTGACGAATTTGAGTAAGCATCTTTATATTAATTGTCATTGAGCCTGAATTCCTTTTGATTGTTGATGTTTTTGACTGGAGGTTCCTACTGGGTTGCTTAGAAGGAAAACACCTGTTACTTGCATTTACTCTTAACATTTTCTGAGCATCTTACTTCGAGTCATCTGGTCTATGTGAATCTGAACTTCTCCCTCTGCCCTCTCTCTTAAATAGACTTCTAAACAGTGTCTGGACATTGGTTCTTATTTAATTTTGTTTTGTCAGATGAGACTGAAGATGTGTAGCAGAAAATGCAGGTGATATTCTTCATTCATCAGAAATGATGCACTTTTATGCTGAATTACACATTGTTTTTACTGTATGTGAGTTTTGTGGCTTTTTGTTTTTTTTGAAAGAACTTACAGAATTTTAGACTGTGGTGGGTAAAACAATGCCCTTTACAGACTTTCCAGAGCCTAGTAATGATAGGAGATGCAGCCTACAAAGTTCATGATTGGATTTCACATTGGAGTGCAGCCTGAAATACTGTTTGCATTTTTGTCTATTCTCTGATTTTTTTTTTTACTCTTTGTATTCTGTCTCTCCAGCCTCCCATCCTCCCCCTAATATATACCTGTTTCATTTAACGTTGTATTTAAGACAATTTACTCCACAATAGTATTAGTTTCTGCTTGGTGGGCGGGTTGGAAGAGTTTTCTGTTTCTCTGGAATACCTTTCAAATATTTAGATTTTAAATACAAATATGTGGATTTAGTCTTGCTACTTTTCTGTGGAAATCTTTATAAGAATGAATACATTCTCGGAAATTAACATTGCTTTATTGATTTTAAAAAACCTGGAAGCCCAGGTCATTCTAAACAAGTTCAGTGAGGTTCTTCAATATAGCTCTTTTATTTAACACATTTCCTGCTTACACAAGTTTTACACTTTGGCATATGGTATTTTAATTGGCAAAGTAGATTGCAGGTGGGCATGCAGCACTCTAGATTGTTTCTGAAATTCAGCAACAGATTTAACCTGTTTTGTATCTGTAAAATTTGAGTGTAGGAAAGTTATGTCTTTTGTTTTGGAAGTGATAAAATGCAGCTTCTTGAAGCATTTCACTTTCCTCGAGTGAAATCTGTTCTCTTCAGTGCTCTTGGTTTTCTTTGTATCTTTTTTCTGTTTAATGAGTCCAAATGCCTTTTTCTGTCGATAAATAGACACTAGATCAGTTTCTTTCAGCTAAGTAGTGGTACGACATTGAGCAATGTGTTGTTCTTTCCTCATTGTAAATTGAAGGCTTGATGGCCAGTTTAAGAGCCTGTCATTTTGTCTTCCTATAAACAAGTTGAAAATACTTTACATTGTATTTATAGGTCTAAATATACTTTTATCTGCTTTTTAGCAGTGTACCTTTTTAAAACACCTTTGTTAGCTCCCAGTGAAAAGTAGACACCAGCTCTCTTCAAATCATTTCACTTCCCATTATTAAAAAAAGACGTTTACTGAAATTCATCCTGAGATTCTCTGGAGTGTTAAAGATAGAGAAGGATGTTAGACCTTATTTTTAAACCTGAAGATTTTTTTTCTGGTATGTTCTGATAACCTGCTGTGGTGAGAGTTTTGTTGTAGATGGAGCACATCAAGCCTCTCACAGAAGAGAGGTAATTGAAAACTTCAGGAGGTTCTAGAACAAGGGCTAGGTGTTTGAAATCAATCACCAATTGTTCTGACTCGCCTCCCTCTGCTCTGAATGAACGGAATGCTTCCTTTGGTTCCAGGAAATACTGAACAAAAGAACTATTTTCATCCATGGATAGTGCCATTACTGTGGCAGAAAGCCAGGCAGTGCTTTCCTATTAAATAAATTGGTCTTTTCACAACAGCAAAGAAACATGCTCCCTATAGTCAATAAGTTGATGTAAATTGTTGTTCATATGTGAAAGTGTGGAGATAATGAAGTTTGTGTGTATAGATTTGGACTTTCTTCATTGACATAATGAAGAGCCATTTGTAATAATTTGTAAAGATAACTTGGGGAGGAGAGAAGTAAATCATTACCAGGTACATGTTCCACATCTTAAGAGAAAAAGAATACTGCCCAATTTAAATAGCTCACACAGGGTGGTTGGTTTGAGTATGGACTGCCTGAGTCATTCTTGAGTTTTGTGTCTTATGCATCAAATGACCTACAAATTTTTGTCTGAGGCATGCAGGAAGCTTTGATAGGATGCTTATTTGAGTAATTGCTTGAAGTGCAAGCAGTCTTGGGACTCAGTTTCCTGAAAGAACTGAAATCTGTTTGTTTCATTCTGTGATGTGGGAAATTTGTTTTTTATGTAATTGACAAAAATGACAGTTAAATATGGAGATTCTGAAATAAGGAATGGGAATGAACATTGTGAAGCATTGCACGTTGGAAGAAGGAGGGATAGTAAACAGCTGTTGAAATTTTATTTATTTCGTAATAAAAACAATAATTCTGCTTTTTTTGTTTGTAATGAAATTTGTTGTTTTAACAAGAAAAGGAATAACTATTCTGTTTTACCTCAGGCTCTCTCTTTGGAGTTCTCTGTGGGATTTTTTTCTTCTTTTTGATTTTTTTTTTTAATTTTTTTGATTCCGTTAACTCCCCCTCCCCCGGGGGAAAAAAAAGTTCTTCGTGTGTATGAATGCTGAAGTACCCAGACAGAGAACTCCAGGTTGCAGTCTGAACCCTCATGCCTGGAATTAAAGAAAAAAAAATTATCTGTTTTTATTTTGACTGGATACTGGTGCATATCTTGAATTGTGTATTTCCATGCAGAATTAGGGGGGGGGGGTTATTATATGAATGGATTTCTGCAAGTACGAACTCAGAAAAACTTAGAAGCAGATGCCAGTTGCTACTTTGTGTAGGCTGGCAGGGGGGGTTGCATCCTGTTGATTTGTTAGTGAAACACGGAAGCTTAATGACAGTGAATTGCGGTTCATAGTGCAATAAAAATGGAGTGAGGGTAACAAAGGATTTAGAGACAAAAGGAGCAGAAGCATTTCTAGCAATAGGCTAGACATTCTGGCTGTTGGATGTTTTTCTTTAATTGCACACCTACTAATGACAGGGTAACGGCAGTGTCCTGACATAAGTGCAGCATAATGTATTTAAATAATTATTATATTCCTGGTAATAGAAGACAGACTATGTAAAAGTGTAATTTTATGTCACTTATTTTACATCTGAATGACCGAGCAAACATGATCTACCTGTAAATTAATTGTAGTTTAATGCAGTTGGGAAGTAGTACTTTTATATAAATTATCTCAGTGTCCTTGGTTGAGATTCTGCTTTGATTTTTTTTTTTTATAATGAGGAGAAAGAAACATTTAATTACAGACGTACATGGAGGAAATGCATATGATGATGTTTATTCTTTGGTTTTTACAATACTTTGGATTTTGGTTAGTGTTCTGTGCTTCCTACAGAAGTGTTTTGGCTGGTGCTCATTATAGTGAAACGTTGCAATTAATTTCCCATGCTTGACAACTTTAACTTTTTCTGTTTCAGAGCTGTGAAAACTAGTAGAATGGAAGCTTCAGTAATATTGCCCATTCTGAAGAAAAAACTGGCTTTTCTTTCAGGTACGGTTTCTATTCTCCTCAACTGGTTCCTCCCTGCATAATTTGGATGGGATTTTTAGGTTGGGTACTTGTATTTGCTGGATCTCTGAAACTTTTAATCGAGTAGCCAAGCTATTGCTGTTGGTGTTTAGCACTTGTTTTTGCTGTAGCCTGTAACTCAACCCACAAAGCTGATGTCAGGAAGTTTCAATACATATATAAAAGAATGATGATATAGCAGACATCCAAGAATAATCCTTTCTGGTTTTTTATCTAGTTCTAGAAATACAGAGTGAATATTTTCAGGATTTTCTTTAGAAAACTTTCCCTGCCTTACCCCTCTCTTTTCTCCAACATAGAAATGCATGGAAGCAGAATTAGCCATAAATTGCAACACTTTGATTATTGTCAAGTAGTTAATTTGGGCAAGGCTGGAATTACTGTTGTATTTATTAAGACTACTTGAATCTTGGGTTGAAGGTAACTTTCCTCCCCATGCCAAGAAAAACAAAGGGAATACTTACAATGATAAATGTCATTATCTTGCTGATTTCACTGCTGTCAGTCTACTCTAGGGTAGGTAGACAACTTGCAGAACACTTCTCAACTTCACAAATTGACAAGTGTTGACATACATAAATATTCTTCTGGTTTAATTTATTTTAGCTAGTCTAGTGTAACCTGCTCCTTTTGTTAATAGAATTTGTTTTGCTTTGAATTTGCTCACTGTCCCAAGCAACTGCAAATCAAACATTTCCTGTTTAAAACAAACCAACCCCCAAAACTCAACTTACATTAAAGCCTGACACAGTGGGCAGTTTCTTCCGTAGTAATAGCAGATGCATAATATGTTGGTTGTTCAGCACTTTACTGCAAGGGATGGTTCTTATTAACTAGAGTGCATTTTCAATTTGCTATTAAAGCTGCCTGATCCATTTTGAAATATAGATGTTCTTACTGGAAAGCAATTTAGTGAGTGGCAGTTTAAATGCTAGGAGCCTTTTGAACCTGCATATTTCTAAGTACCTTTTTGGAATTGTGTGGTATTAATGGATGCTTTAATTTAATGAATGGTAAAGATTCATGCGGTATTTTTTTTTTTTAAAGCATTCTTCAGTGTAAGTAAAGGAACGTGACAGAGAAATAGGTTCATCATATGTATTTAAAGCAATTTTTTTCCATATAGTTTCATAAATAAAAACATCTTAATTAAAAATAAATAATCAGAAAAATAATATTTTAGTAAAATGCTCTCTGTTTATATGTTGAAGCCTCTTGTAATTTTGGGGTTAAATTGATACAAATAGTGTTCGCCCTGCCTTCCTTTTCTGGAAGCAAAACAGAGTGGTTTCTAATGGAGCAGTGTCTCCTCAGATTTGGAATGCATGGCTGTGTAGCTTCCATGTTGGTAGGTCCTTAGAAATACCAAGGAAAAAAGGCAAGGTGCTAACTCAGAAAAAAACCTGAACAACCACTTTGGTGCAGAATGAATTAAAAAAAAAATAAATCTTTTTTTGTGATATTCCTAGTTGCTTTCCTCAAATGTGTTCTTAGTTTATAAACTACACCACTTCTTCTGAATTACAGCACACATAAAGTTAATTTCCCCTGATTTTTTTTTTCCAGGTTTAATTCTAAGTCTAAAGACTCAAATAGTTTGAGAGTAGTGTTTTTTGTAAGAGAAGGTGTTGTTTGCCATGCCTAAAATCACCATGTGATTTGGTTTATCTCACTAAACATTGTATTCTGAAGGTGGTGGTAAAGATTTACACAAGCTTTAACTTTTAGGAACACATACAAATAATACAACCAAGATTAAAGAACTTACTTTACTGTTTAATTAAATAATTCTTATTGTTTAGTGTGTTAGTATTGGGAAATGTTAGACTACATCTATTATAGTCATAACTTCTTAACTGGTAACTTTAGGTAATATTCCTTTAAAGCCCCATTCATTTTTTGTCAGTATTTCTTTTAAAAGTACAGTTTTGAGTTAAAAGGATTCATAGATGGATAAAGATATACCAGGTATCTTTTACATAAATGACTGGACATCATTTTTCACCAAGGTGAAGAATCAGTGATAACTTCTGCCTTGTTCTGTGTTTGTGCTATGGCAAGCTGACAGAATATTTACCTGATCTGTATATACTTCAGTGCGAGAAAGCTGCACAAGAATCACAATGCACGCAGAATACAGATGCTTGAATCTTTTCTAGTAGTGTTTATAAGCTGGAGAAAAAAAACTGTCAGTTGTTACACAAGACGACTTGTCATGAAACTGAATAATTTAGATGATTATCGCGGTCTTTTTGTGAAATGTCAAGAGATGATTGGTTTTGGGTTTGGTTTGAGTTTTTAGTCGATTCAGCAAATGCTATTTAAATCGGGTATAAAAGCAAGAATTTCATGTGTCTAGTATCGTGCATGAGTGGGCTTGAAATGCCAATTCTAAACTTTCATTAGACCTTGTTCAACACTGGAGTCTTTTGAGTCTGTGTAAACGAAACGTGAACTACTATTAATAGTTAACTGCTTTTGTGGGGATTGATGTTTGTCTCATGAATCCAGAAGTAACTTTGAACAGAACAAGTCCCTTCCAGTTGTGAATCAGCTACGGTAAGACTAACTTGCTGTAAATTCAAGAATAATACATGCTTTTCTGCAAATCCTTCCTTCCCCAGCCGTGTATATATTCATTAAAATGAACAACTTTAATGCTCCACTCATGAGTTCATGGGTAGGGGAGGAGAGGGAGTGTTAGATACAATTCTTACAAATGCATTATCCGATAGAGTCCTGAGCTGTTGTCATGGCTTATGGAGTTTTGGACCCTGGAAGCTGGTTCAAGGCGACCCTTCTACTGTTCTCTGTAGAAATACTGTCGTAACCTCTTGTGTTTTACTTTTCCTATTGCAGGCTCACTCAGTTTTATCACCAAATTCTGTCCAGTCTATGTTTTTAAGTTTTGTTAATACTTCTGACAGTGTTTTCTTGCTTTTCTGCTCCAGTAATTTTGAACTTGGCTATTGCAAATTTTAGTTTCAATGAATTTATTTTCTGTATTCCTAAAACCTGCTACTCTCCCTCGTCTCAGATTTTTCTTATGGATAAGGAAAGGCCAAACAATGCCTGAGCACTTAAGGAAAGGCTTCTTATTCATTTTAGAGTTTTATTCTTGTTGAGAGATGGTAGCTAACAAGCTACCGTTGAATCAGTATGGCTACTGAAGTAGTGTTTTACATCCACAGACTTGCCATTTTCCTCTTACTTGTTGGATTTAATGTGCACTCACTAAGCAGTGTAGCAAGTGGAAATTCTTTCTTCACTCTAAGGGTACAGATGAGAACAAATGTTCAATTTTTAAAGCATCGAGGTGTTTTTTCCTTCCTTTTTCTTCTGCTTCACCACTCCAATTTTCAGCCTTCTGCCATGCAGAAACAGAGAAGGGTGGACAATCTGTGAATAACTGTTGCTTTTAGCTGTGACTCCCTATTGGTTTCTGTGGAAAGGATCTGTCCATTTGTCCTTTCTCATATAGCACCATTCTTTAATTCTTCTGTTTAGAAATATAATTATTAAAAAGTGCATTGCTGTTTTCCAGCAACAATTCTCTCCCAAAAAAGAGCGAGGGAGGGGAATGCAACTATTGCAATGGACCACTTAAAGCAATAGGTCCTTTATGAAGGTGTAGAAAATGTGTATATCAGTGGATCTTTAGTACTCTTTGGGGAGTTTGCACAGGTTTGGGAAGAAGGAAAAAACCTATTGCAATTAGTGAAAAAACACTGTTTGTTTACACAACATATATTAGCATCCTATCTTGCCCATGTCTCTAGTGAAAGGGGGGAATTCTTGTCAATGAAGGTGTATGCATCTGCAAGCATCACTTCTGTGCTTGTGCACTTTCTCGTATTTCTGCACAGCTGTCACTATTATGTAAAAAGTTGTTCTTACTGATTATATAGAACTTCAGTTCTACCAATATTAAGTAACTTTTATGAAGCAAAAGCATGGCTTCACCCACGTGAATAACAAGCTTAATTTGAGAATAAAGGTGCTCTTTCTCAGATTATGGAAATTTACTTTGCTTCTTTTTCACCCCCAATAAAGCTGAGATTATCGTTGTCTTTGCACAGTTTCTCTAAAATACAGAGAAAATTGTTTTGTAACTGCCTCCTACATGTAATTAAGTGGCTCTGGTATTTTTTTAAAATAACATAGCTAATATATTAAAATATATTCTAAAAAATAATATTGAATAAAATGGAAAAGGCTTTCAGCTACTCCAGATTGTGGAAAATTTACTTTGAAACTGGTTTAATGTAGAGATGGGTATTAGTTTAAAAAATTCTCAAGGATTAAAAACACCACCCCTAAACTTTAAGGTGGCTGAAGTTTTGGTTTCATAAGCTATAAACTCAAGCACTATATCCCTCTGGACTGTATTTGGGTTAATTGACATTCTTCACTTCATGTTCAAACTCCCCTCCCCACTTCCCCTCTTGTTCCCCCCACCAAAAAAAAACCAACCAAAATATCTAATTGGGTTTTGAAATTAGATATTTCTTCTTTTTGCTGGTTATAGAAAGTAAAAGATTCAAGGGCAGAGAGAAAAAAAACCAGATAAAGTGGTTTGCTCAAAATGGTGAATACACAAACTAGAGGATTTGCTCCAAATTAAGTGGAAAGATGCCTCACGGCTACCTTTGCCCCTTTTACTTAATCCTCTGATGAGTTAAGAGCCGTTAGGGGCAAATGTTCTGGTCTCAAGACCTTCTGCCTTCAGAAGATCACCAGTGGTGCCCCTGTACTTGGAGATGTGGTAATAATAGAAGAGTCACCTGTACCCTTGATTTCCTTCGCTCTACAGCATTTGCTGACTGGCCCTTTCAGGGAGCTGTGTCAGTATTTATTTTTCATGTTATCTTCTTGTATTCAGTGAATATGGCTTCAGTTCCAGTTTAAGCTATGAGTCAGAACCTAGTCTAAATCCTTTTTGGTTACTGGTTCATACCTGTGAGACTCAAAAGTCAATCTTCTAGAAGAAAGACCAGAAGAGATATTTCAGAAAGAACTTTTTTTTTTTTTGAACTGTACCTTTCCAGATACTCTCTTGAGAGTCTGTGTAGTCAAAACCACCCAAACCACAGTTAAAGAACAGTCCACTTAAATGCGGCACATCAGCATCACCTAATGCATGATCTTACTGGATCTCATAATTGGCATATAAATGTGAGGCTGGCTCTTCCAAAATTTTTGTTGCTGATATTGTTTGTATAACTCTTACCAGAAAGGTCTGAAAATGCATATGAAGATTAAAGCAACTGGTTGGAAATATTTGTCTTAATTGTGAGGTGACTGTTATGTGTTCGTAAGTAGGTCTGGAAATCTTACGCATTTGATGAATGAACTACCAATTTAGAGTACATTCCATGGGCAGCCTGTGTGGTACGAGATCCTCCTTTGTGTAGTTGATGTTTCTAGGAGGTGTTGCGTTCCAGTTGGAGCATCTGGGTACATGCTCACCTTGGAAGCTTACCAGGTTTCTGACAGGCTGGTAGTGTATGGAAGTCTAGGAGTTTTTAACAGTGTAATCTAGATATGCAAAAATAGTGCTTCTGGAAAAGTTGATTTGTGTTGTTTATATTGAAAGTACTAGATGAAAGACTATGACAGCTACAGATGTGGCCTATGCTCTGAAGCCTTGGTGATGTGTTAAATATCAGTGTGGTAAATGAATCCTCACAACTAAGAGGCTTATGATTTTCAAAGCAACTTTGGAGATTACTTTTATGATGTATTTGGAGACCATGTAACTACAAAGTATTTCTTTTACCTTAAAGCCATCACTTTATCTTTCTAATGACTTTTCTTCCCCCCAAAATAGGAGGAAAGGACAGAAGAAGTGGCCTCATTCTGACAATTCCATTATGCCTTGAACAGACAAGTATGGACGAGCTGAGTGTCACACTAGACTACCTCCTAAGTATCCCAAGGTAATCTCAAAGGCATTCTGTTCAGTGCTGCCTTCTTTTCCAGTGGTGGAGGGGCATCTTTTTATTGTTCGGTGTTGTTTTGGTTTTTTTGTTTGTTTGTTTTTTAATTTGCCTTTCAATACTGAATGAATTTTACGTAAATGTTAATTTAAAATGTGGTACTGTCTGACTGAATTAGAAACATACATCCCAATAAACTATGGGGTATCTGCTAAGGCTTGCATATGTCCTTCTATTCCGTATATCTGGCTTTGGAGGTTTTTTGTCTTGTGTATTTCCTCATTCCTTTCTTGGGATGTCTTTGGTATTTCTTTTAATGACAATGCACTTTAATTACTATGTAAATTAATGAGCCATTCTAATGAAACTCCTAAGCTTGCAAAGGTAGTATTGTTCAAAGTTAAAAAAGCTTCCTCCTCTTTCTTTTCTTTGCTATATGCCTAATCTCTGTAATTTGTAGTGCTTAAGTGTTCACTGTGTCTAAAATCATATGAAGTCTTACTGAAGTTAGTGAGCAACTCAAATATTTAAAGTTAAGATACTGCGTGAATGTGCTGAATGACAACTTGAGTATCCTGTCATCCAGACCTTGCTGTAAAATCATTGTTCATTAAGTTCTGCACATGTAACCCTGCAAGTTCATAGTGACAGTTCTTGGTCCTAGCTTAGTTAACGGCATTTTTTTTCTTAAGATCCAGAGGTTGATCTTTATCATAGCTTTGTTTTGTTCTCTTTTGCCACTGATTTGAAAAGTGAAGAAGCCTCTCAGATAAATGCTTGTTTTTGTATCCCTTTAAATTCCTGTTCTGGAAACAGAGGAACAATGGCATAACTAAAGACTGTTTAGTGTAATTTGCTTATTGCGATCTATAAATGTTTTTAGAACACAATTAAATGGTCTGATTTTTTTGTAGTTAAAAATGCTTGAAAGAATTCTAGTTGGGGAGAGAAGCAAAGAATAAATTCAGGTTGCTTACAAGTAAGAGGGAAATAGGTGTATGAGTATATAGCACATTTCAGTCATGGCAGTTTTACGGTTTTCCAAACAGCTTGTTGTCTTTTGTGAAGTGATGAAAATCCCAAATGGTCATCCGTGCAAGTCATCTCATTGACTTAAAGACTTGGCTGTATTTATGGAACAGATGCAGGCATTGTTTTTCTAGCAAGTGTTAATTATTCTGCAGATTCATCCTGACGTATGTTTTCACATATATTAGTGTAAAAATAACTGTCTGAAAATTCAACCAAAGTACTCTTTGTACTCCGTACAAACAGGGTAATCTTTGAAAGCTAAGTTTGGTGTTCCCACATCCAATGTTCTGTTTGTCAGTTGTGGAAAAAATTACTTCTCTTAAGGTGGTGGTACGGAAAAATCATAGTGGTTTTGTTTGCATGTTGTTTTTTAGTGGGAAATGCAAACTTTTTGGCCCAAGCGCTTGCCTTCTTTGTTCTGGAAAGACTTGCTGAACAGTGTTTGAAAAAAAGGAGGAGTTGGGCGGGATGTTTTCCCAAACCCAGAAAGCTGTCCAAGCAACATGACTGTTACTTTTTTCCCCAAGTTCTGTGTGTAAGGTATAGGCATAACTGTTTATAGTGTCTTGGGTAAAATTTCTTTGGGGTCTGTGGAGGGGGAGTATATCTGTGTCTGACATTTCGGGAAAGCTTTACAACTTATTCCTAGTGTTTAAGTCTACTATTATGCTTTTCTTTGATGCTATTTAAAATTCTTGGATTCTGAAAAGGCTTCTTCAGAATCCAAGAAAAATAAAAGTGACAATGTTATGCTGTTGTCTGTGCATGTTAAAGTTTGCTTCCTTTGTTATATTGTCTGTATTGTGGCTAAAATAGCCAAGTGTTTTTTTTTTTTTCAGTTTTAACTTTCATACAAACATTTATGTTTTTGTTGGCCAAACTTTTTAGAAGTGGTAGCTCACTTTTGAATTTGGTTGTTTGTTTGGGCGTTTTGTTTTTTAAATGGGTTTAGTGGTAGAGAAAAGCAGATGCTGATACTCCTAGATTCCAGTGAGCCTAAGGAAGCCATGTCTCAAGATGCTGTAGTAACACTCTTCATCTTGTATTTGAAAGTAGTGGTAGTGTCCCTTTTGAGTTCATTCTGATTGAACATTGAACACATTGAACACATAAAGCCTGAATGTTCACAGTGCTTCCAGAAAAATCATGTGTGCTATCTTGGAAGCTCCTGCAAACCCAAAGCGTGTAGGGTTTGGCAGCAAACTTTGTAATTATTTTTTTCTGAATAGCCTAGTAAGGTGCCTTTTTTTCCTTTTTTAAAATTCCAGGATAAATTTGCCTTCTACTCATACCTGATGAAGCTCAGCTTAAATGTGAAATAAAGAACAGTTTAATTTCTTGGTGTAGAAGCTTACATGCAAGTAGTTATGTTTTTTGTAAGCTAAGGAGCTCATAGAAATGGCTTTGTTTTGTAATTGCGGATTTGAATGCTTAAGATGACATAAGGGTTTTTGACCTTATGTAAATGTCACGGGTTTTTGTTACTCATAACTTTGCTGGACACAAAAATTTCAGCCTAAGCCATGATATCTAATGTAGTAACTAATGCTAAAATTATGGGCTCACTACCATGTCCTCTTCTGGCTGCTGCTGTGCTGGCTGTGAGAAGGTAATGCTTCCCAGCTGTTGGTGATATCCAGAGGTTGCTGCCATCATTGAACGCTGCCCAGCTGTTGTTGTGAGCACTTGTTGCCAGCTTCAGTAGAAATGAGCTGGAGAGGTCTTTGTGGGAATGCACAGAGCGAGGGAAGTTTTCACTGTTTTCTCCGGTTTGGTGCTTGGGCAGAAGTACCTTTGAATTTTTGGCTTTGCAGCTAATTGTTTTCAGCAGGTTTTTTTGTAGTGTACACAGACACAAACCTTACTAGAAGAAAAAGAGATCATGTCAATCTGCAATACTCTTTCTTGTAGATACATACGCAAAGCCTCTGTCCTTGTAGAGGCTTTTTGTGCACTGCAATTTCAAGTCCATTTGTTCAGGAAAGAAATTTAAGCATGTTTAGATGGTTGTCTGCTTGGACATGCATCAAGTGATGTGTAGCTGCATCCTCAAATCTGTGCCAATTCACAAGTAACCTTGTGAAAACTGATATCTTTGTCTTCCTTACAAAACTGTAGATCGACCTCTTCTTTGTGAGGATTTTGTGGAGTTTATGGTTATGAAACCTTTTCGGAGTTGATAAAATTTAAATACTTGTATTATGAAATACCCTTCAGTGCTAATGAAAAATCATAATTTGAAATATCTGTTAATTTGCTTGAGCATTAAAATTGACAGTTATTTCTAAATGATCAAACTTAAGATTTATAAGACAGTATTTTTATAAGTAAAAAAAAACTATGTAGTTTTCAGTAGAATTGAAATCCAAGGTCATCATGATATGACACTTGTTCATTAATTTTATTTTTTTTCTAAATGTATGTATTCTTTTAGTGAGAAGTGTAAAGCTAGAGGATTTACTGTGATAGTGGATGGCAGAAAATCTCAATGGAATGTGGTGAAGACGGTTGTGTTAATGCTACAGGTAAATAAATTTTTATACATTCATAGTTGACTGATTAGTTTTATAGATGTGAACCCAATAGCTGTATTATTTTAGAGGTAGTAATTTCTTTATTGAGAAGTAGACAATTTATGGCCTTTTAAAATTTCAACGTGATTCTGTGCAGGAAGAAACAATCTGAAAAGAGGATGATACACCTCACTCAAATGAGGGATAAATTCATTACATGCTGAGAACACGTGGTTGTAGACTTTTTTCTAAAACAGAGTTTTAGTTAAAAAAAAATACAGAAATGTGCTGTGTCAACTGTGAGTAGTAGGAATGTCTGCAGGGCATCAGTTGACACTGATAGTGCAGCTGAGCAGGTCCTGATGAATATCCTGTACTATCTGGTTTCCATTGGAATTGGCTATAGTTGATTTTGTTGTGTATGATAGTCCCAATCACAAATTATATTCTGGCTGCTATACAGAGTGGGAGAAGAAAAAAACAGTGCCAATTCCCAATTTAGGAAATTCATAACAATTTATTATTGTAGCTTTTCAGAACCGTAGGGTTACAGTAAAGTCTTATTTCTGCTAAACAGTAGAAGTTTTCTGGTCTTAGTGGTCAAAGAAAAATGCAAGATACAGCACTGAATAGGTCCAATAGAGAACTTGGACTACTGCCTTTCTTACTACACACATGACTTCTCTTTATCAGAGCAGTTTTCCTCTCAGACTTAGATGAAGCCTGAGAAAGTGGGTCAAATATGAGTAATTTCATTTTCTCGTCCTGTTGGCTCATTGTTGCTCCTGGGTTTTTTTAGTGTTTTCAAGGTGTCTTTTACCTGTTCTTGACTAAGATGCCATTCCTATTAATAGTTATAGTAATTGGATCCACTGTGTTCTGATTATGATCTTGACTGAGCTTTTGCTTCAGCTAATGTGCAGTTGTGGCATTTAATGGGAACTTCAGCTAGTGGAGAAGGTAACAATTTACCCCTGCTCAGGTTTCACTGGCTTCCTGCCAGCCCGAAGCCTGCAGAAACACAAGTTGTACATATGTATCTTTAATTTGAGAAGGAAGCAATAAAGAAGATTTTTCTGTGTAAACTAATCACTTGTGCAGACCACTTGAGATTTTTCTCTGCTTGGACACACATAGTTCCCAAAGGTGCTGGTTGGTCATCAAACAGACACTTCTGTGTTAAAAATATTGCTACTTTTAAGTAGTTTCTGCATATTCATTAAAATGGTGCAAGAATGAAATATCTTTTTTTCAGTGCTATGATTTCTGAGTCAGAGGTATTTAACTTTTTCAGAACTATATTTATGTAAACAAAATGGGATATTTGAAGAGAAATCACACATTGATTGTGTGACCTTTATGTTAGTACAGTGACTATTGAACTGTTGCCTATTGCTGTAGCTGATGATTTGGGAGTAATCATGAGTCTCTGTTCCTTGATCTACATTCAGCGTGACAAATTGGTAGATGAAATTACTGGTTTAGGCTGAGGAATGTTTTTCCTGGTAATACTTCTGTGAATTAATATGCTGAATTAAGCCCTTTCATTCTAGTCTAAGCAGTATGTAGTGGAGAAGTATCTTGGCATGTGATTTAATAACAAAGTATACAATTCTTTTCTAACTTCATGATTACTATTTCATTCTACATAGGAAATTACATTAACAGAAAGCTTCATTGTCCTTAACTTTTTTTTAATGAAATGCCAATTATTCATGTTTTTGTATATTGATGTAGCATGGATGAATGGTTAGGCTTCAGAACTGGGAGTAAAGAGGTTAGAGTTCAGTTCTGTGGTAAATGAAGGTTTAGTCTTGAATGTTTTAATTACTTTTTTCATTTGTTTTACAGAATGTTGTTCCAGCTGAGGTGTCACTTGTTTGTGTAGTAAAGCCAGATGAATTCTGGGATAAGAAGGTTACGCATTTCTGTTTTTGGAAAGAGAAAGATAGACTAGGCTTTGAGGTATGTAGAACTTCTGTCTACCTCAGTCAAAAATACTGTTTCTGGACGACTAGAATAATAGGATAAAAATTAATCTCTCTTTAAAAATAGTTATATTCCAGATGCTTTGTGGATATCCTTAACAAACCACTGTGGCCTTTTAACTTTTTCATTTAATATTCTTATTAAAGAATGAAGTAGGTCTCAAACTAGAAATGTATGGCACTTAATTCTTTGCTCAGCAGGAGGATAAAGCTGTTTGATACGTATTGTGGATGTTTTGAGTAAGAAACTGTTGTGCAGAGTTTAGTATGAATCTTTTTCATGACTATTCTCTAATAGACCGTAGGATGCATGTTGTGTGGTGTCACAAAAACAGAAGAAACCATTTTGAAGAACATCCTGTTGCTGTTGCATGCATCTTCATTCATTTTTTGAGTTCTTTGACATTAGTAGCAAAGGTTATAGGTCCCTTCAGTTTGACAAATATAAGCTAATACTGCTCTTAACTTGTGAGGCAGAGTGTGTACAAGAGATTACACAGAATCACAGAATGTTAGGGGTTGGAAGGGACCTCTGTGGATCATCTATCCCACCCCCCCTGCCAAAGCAGGGTCACCTAAAGCAGGGTGCAAAGGACCTTGTCCAGGCGGGTTTTGAATGTCTCCAGAGAGAATCCACAACCCCCCTGGGCAGCCTGTTCCAGTGCTCAAGTGTGAGAAGGTCACTTGCTAAGTTTGTGCTGCAACACATTAAGCACACTTGAAAATTTTGCAAGGCTGCACCAGAAATTATTTTTTCGTGTTTACTAAGTCAAATTATATTCTGTCTTGCAGAGTTCTTATAACACGTTAAAAAGTAAAGCTTAATAATTTAAAAAATAAAGGTGAGACAAAACCCATACATGTTTAGGACAACAAATAGGGACCTGCCACAGAAAAATCTGTCATTTCGTGGTAGCCTGGAAAGCATCACCAGGTTAGACTGGGAGTGCCGAGAGGACTGTTTCCGTTGTACAGATATATTTATAATGGCTTTCTCCATTTCATGGGAATAGCTGGATGAAATAAGGAGATCTGCTTTTCTCCTATCCTGGCCATGCTTAAAACTGCCGTCTTCTAGATTTTGGAGAAGGAAATTGAGCTGGCAAGTCTCTCACGAGCACTAGTGGTCTTGAATTTCTCCTTCTGTGTCACGTTGCAAACGTTGCTGAGCGAAGAGCTGCGGGTGGCTTCGTAGATACGGGCAGCTCTTGGCTGCCAAGTGGAATGCCTTGGACCTCCTGTGTGTATAGATATACATACTGCTTCTCCAGAGCAGGGGGGCTTATTGCCTTTTGGACATTAAGACCTTTTCGAGCTGCCCTGTGTTAAAATTTTTGGGCCTTATTTGATCCAGGTTGACTGTGTGTTTACTGGAATGAACTTTCTCTCCAGCATGGCAGGGTCAAGGCAGGGAGAGCCACGAATCGCTGGCTTTCCTGTTTCTTCTGCTTCCTGATCCATCTTGTACTCAAACCGGGGTGATCTCTGTGTGGTAGTTTTGGGGAAATGCCTGTTTCTGAGCTCAGCAGGAACGTGCTTTAGCATGCAGGAGATGGCACAGCATGGTAGTGTGCAGCACTAGGGTTGCCATGTGAAGCATGCCCACCACCTTACATGTTAAATAATTTGACATGAAACATTGAAAGAAGGCCACCTTATAACTTGACTATTTGTCTCTGTTACCAATGATTAAGGCACGGCCTCCCAAAAATATCTGGGCCTCCAGGGGTAGGAGGCAGACCCTGTGACTCCACAGCTTGTTGTGTGTGTTGCTTTTCATGCAGCAGCTGTTAAAGGAGCTTTGTGCCTTGTCCCCATGGCAGCCCTTAGGAAGTGGGGTCAGGAAATGGAAGGGCTGAATAGATGAATTTGTGGAAGAATTCCTGGCACATTTTTTAGCTGCTGTTCAATGGTATGAGAACTTGACTTTAAAGCCTGCTGGGCAGGGTCATTCCCTTATGGGGATACAAGAAAAAAAACTGCAATTCTGACTGAACAGAGAAAACTTCATAAAGTGATGTATGAGGTCAGAGATGTGGCCTCTGTCTTGCATTGACTGCTGAAGGGCTGTAGCTTGTCAGAAGCCCTAGCTGCTTGGCGAATCCTGCTTGCCATAAGCTGATCCTACAACAGTGATGTGTGTTGGGGTGAAAATGTGAAGCAACAGCCTCTTCTGTAGGAGAAAGAAGTGGGGCTGTGAGGCTGGTACAGTTGGATTGTCTCCATGCTGGGAGACAGGGCTAGGTCTGGTGTTCGTAGCGCTTTGTTTCTGGCTGAAGGAGCTGATCTGTCTGAAAACTATTTTTTAAGGTTTTCATTTTAGCTGAGTGACTTCCCTGACACGGGTGTGCAGTTGAGGTTACCTGAGCACTGATACTGGGCTGGAGGCATGGTGATGGATGGGAGGTAAAGTCCAAGGCAGATGGGATCTGTCATTGAACCGCACCTCCCTTTAGCCATCGTTAGGCTTGTAAACACGTGGGAAGAGAAGGAATTAATGAGAGCACAAAACCATCAAAGACGAAGTTGGCACAGGAACAGAAAACATAAGCTGGATATAATTGGCTGAGATAAAGGAAAGTTGCAGGCGCTGTGATAACAGTGACTGTGTGACAGGCAGGACTGCATGAAGTGATGTGACGCACCGCTCGCTGTCTCGCTTCATGTTGGAGACTTGCACCAAGTTAGCCCAAGGTCTGCAACTCTTTCTTTGCTGCCTCAGCATCTTCCCAGCCCCTGGAGCTATTCGGATAATGAAGATGACAGAGTGAATTTCAGGAGGATCCCCTGCGGCTTTCTTTGGTGAGCCCTCCCTTGTCGGAGCTGACATAGCGACTTAACCTAAAATGAATCAAACTTCTGAGTCATGGTTTCTTGGATACCCCAAACCCTCTACTTAAATTAGCAGTCCACTTCGGCAGCGTTGGAGGGCAAAAAATCAGGAGGAATTGTACCTAGTAAGTGCATCATGAATCCTCTGAAAGGTGTTTTATGTTTTAGCGAAAATAAAGTACAGTAGGAGATTAATTTCTCATGTAGCCCATACTGGACTTGCCGTTGGCCTATGCTGGGAGACTGGATGTAGTTACCTTTCCCAGGAGGCCTCTTCACTGCGCTGAGTGTGATCGGCCTCAATGTTAAGGGTAGGGCACGGAGAAAATAAGTCCTCGATGTGCTTGTATAGCTTGTCTTGTTGGAAGTTGAGAATCCTTTCCAGTAGGCTTTGTCTACACACCCCTCTGTTTGCAAAGCCACAGGCTGTCAATCACTTCTCTTTCAAAGCCTTGCTTTACACTGTTATGAAGAACTTGATTTTTATTCCTGCTACAACTGGATTATTCATCTAACTTTCTCCAGCTGTTAGATGAAGAGAAGTTAAAAAGACAGTTAAAGTCCTGGAATATTCCTACCTACCAATGTGAAGCTAGGGCTTTAAAAACATGTCTGACGTTTATGAGACACTGAGTAAATCACTATTTGCCTAGTGCAGCTGGCATTTAGCTCCTGTGTTGAGGCCCTGATCTTTCACCACGGCCCGGCAGCCGGTGGAGAGGCTCAGAGGAGTGGGTGGAAGCAGTTGCTGTGCATCCATGATCCTGGGCAATAAAGCGTGTCACTAGGCTGGTCCCCCGCTGTCATTTATAGCAGCCTGGCTGCTGCTGCTGGTCCCGGCTGCCAGTGGCCACGGGAGCCTGCTGAGAGGGCTGTGGATGAGCAAGCTGTGGACTTGGCCCTCTCTTCCCTCAGCTTATGCCTGTCTCAGCAGGGCGGCTGGAGAGAGGAATATGGAAGCTGCTCTGCCAGCTCTCTGCTGTTGGAAGACCTTCAAGCTTTGGGAGATGTTCCCAAGCTCTGCAGAGTGAACAGGCAGTGACTGCATCTCACCCAAGAGCTTGGGACTTCAGGCTCAACCCTGTGGCATGAAAATGTCAGCACACATGGGTTTTCTGGCAGGAACAGGGAGCATGCAAATATACATCTCTTTGAATGCAGTTGTCTTGAATGCCTTCTCCTCCATTGCACTGAATATGCTGATATTTGAGGACATAAAAATACTACTACTCTGCTTGCGTGCTCCAAGCCTAGTTTCTGTTTTACAGCTCTGTCTCAAAGGGTAAAGCTCTGCGTATAGCTGGCTTTTTATATCTTGGCTTTTAAGACAAAGGGAAGAGGTGACATGGGTAACAGTGTATCATTGAGGGAGAGTAATGTTCAACAGTAGGCAATAGTGCTCATTTGGTGATAATGTCACAAATTGCTTCATATTTAACTGTAAGCAGAGATATTGTCCTGGAAGTATTTTGCAAATTACTCAGAACAATGTCGACCCCAGAAATTGGTTGCATTCAGTATAAATATTTTGAGTTACTCATTACCATTAACAGAAAATAGTAATTCTTGTATATTGTACCTTTTTTTTTAATGAAACTTGGCAGGTCCAACCACTCCTTCCCCATGCCAAATTATGCACTATAGAGTTCAGTCCATGAAAATTTACTGCTATGGTTGATGTAAATTGCATCTAATGGGCAGATGACTCACGGCTGTGCTGACAGCCAGCATTGCATCCTAAAGGCACATACGAGCAGGTTGGGAGCGAAGGCATAATAAACAGGGCTTCTCTCCATTTCCCCCTTCACGTGACAGTTTTCTTCTCAATGCTGGGCTAAGCAGCTCCTGGGATGCTGCTCTTTGCTCAGGTCACTTGTATCACGGTTGCAGTGGCCTTAACAAATTTTCCTAGCTATTGTTCCCAGTGTAGACTTCTGAACACAAGCCAAGTGCACCCTTTTCCATTTCCAAACAATATTAAGAGGCTTGTTTAAAAAAGCAGTAACTTAACGTGCTTCATTGCTTTTCTTGGAAACGCCAGGTTTTTAAGTCTGCAATATGAAATTTTGCTACACATACGGGATTTGCAGAGTTGCAGCTGGTTATTGATAATGCCGTGCTCCGTTGTGGACCAGCAAGTCTTGCTTTTCCCCTTCGTGTCGTCACTGCCATGACATGACTATATGCAGGTGCCAAGGACTGAGGGCTATGGGTGAGGGCAGATCTGATCATTGAGCAGGATTTTAAGGACTCATGGCAGTTTTTTATAGTGGGAACAGACCCTTAGGATACAGTTCCTCCAGTTCCCCCCTACCCTATTGAAAAATTAATTGGGGGGAGTGTGGGAATGCTGCACTCAAAACTGGTGAGCATCATCTCCTTGTTTTGCCGTGCTCCCAAGCCTCCTGCACCTGGATGCCTGATTGTAATTCTGTTGGATCGGGGATTGGTTTTGGTTATATAGCACCTAATGCCTATGGCCCAGCCCAAACCTGGAGGCATTAATGTGATGTAACTGGTATATTAGCTTTTGGTCACACTGGGAAGCTAAACCAGTTTGAAGTGTAGATGAGGAGGGATTTCTGCCCTGCTGCGAAACCTTTCAAGGCTGTTGTGGAGAATCCAGCTTTGCACTGGAGCGAGTCCAAACCCCGCTTCCCACTCTGGTTGTGAAGTACGAAGTAAATAAAAACATAATCGTTATTTTGCAGAAGGGCTCTTGGAGGCTTTGGGAGAGAGGAAGATGACAGCTATGGAGCAGGAATGTCCAGAACTACAGTAGCATTTGTTAAGCTGCTGGCAAGAAAGAGTTTAATCCAACCTTCTGCAACTTCATTTAAAATGTGATATAATTACTGTTTACGCTACAGCCTAACGCTCCTTCCTGTTTCCAGTAATTATGCCAGAGGCACCCCATTTATTCCGAGTGTATCAGCCCAGGATATGGTCATTACCGCATTAATGGGAAGTATCTTCAAATTGTTGTATTGGCAACAGCTATATCCTGGAGTAACAAACTTCTCACCATTTAGCACCGTTCCTCTCCCCCACCCCATTGCTTTAAATGCAATAAATTAATCTTAAAGATGGCTTTAAAGAAGAAAACCTCGTTTGAAGATAGGATTCACCCGGTGCTATTGCTGCTCGATGTTCACCGGTGCTGTTGCAGCGGGCAACACGATGCCAACACACTGGAGTGAGGAACGGGAAGTCTGGAAATTGTCTCTATGGTACAGTAACTCCGAAACGGATTCGGAGTCCCCAGACAGCTTGCTGCCCTGGGGTGGAGTGTGCCACGCTGGGGTGAGTAATGGCCTTTTCGGAGGGTTGGTCACTGGGAGGAAATGCCGCATCAAGTGGTGATTTAATTCTGCAGCTTGACTTGGATGCTTGGCAGTGACTCGTGTTGGCCTCCTGGATTTCTTATTGTAGCAACAATTTATTTTAATTTCTTAAACTAGCTTGAAGCACTGTGTTTACTGACTTTTGTTTCCAATGAGAAAATATGTAAATTTTAATTAATCCAAGCTGGAGTTAAAAAGAAACCAAGCCTCCGCATTGGAGGGGGTCAAGGGACTGGAGTCTTTTGGCTCTCTTTTCCTATTGGATTCAATCCGAGTGCTTGTTTCACCACTACTTTGCACTCCAAACCTGTCCAGCTTGCTCTGTTATGGTAGGATGGTCTGGTGGTATTGAATACGTGCTGTTGTCTGGCCGCTCTTGCTACGTCAGTGAAACCTGCCTGAGGTTTTTTGGAGTCTGAAGCACGTGATGGTTGAGATTTCATCCTTAGTTCTGCTTAAAAACTTCCCTGGCGCTTCCTTCATTGCTGAGCATGGTCTGCTTCGGGGACTTGGTGAGTTGCCCATGCTGTCGTGTCGGCAGGAAAGTTTGGAAAGGCTGCACAATACCGCACAGCCCACCTTACCGGGGAAACGCTTCAGCATCCTGGGCTGCCTTGGAGTACGAACGGAAGAGGAAATTACTCTTACTTGCGTCCATCTTCAGTAAGAGGAACAATGACTTCAGCAGGCAGCCTCAGTGCGTGCGATTCCTTTCCCCACAACGGGGAACTGACAGGCAGCTTTGAAAGGGCCTCGTGTGTCCTGGCTGTCGCAGGAGAACCAACTGTCTGGGTAAACATTTCCAGTAGTTGGAGAGTTTCCTGAACACCCCCTGTTCCCTCTGACTTGGTGCTGGTGTGCGATTCCTGGAGACGGTTGTGTCTGTGCCGAGGACATTTGGTGCTGTGTGACACAGCCCTTTACCTAGGAAGCCACAGCCTTGGGCACCGGCTTGTGGGGTTGGATCCCAAATGCATCTTCTGCTTAAATAATGGCAGGGAGCTTTTCCATTCCCTTGGTGTTATGGACCGTGAGCACTTGGTGGGAGTGCGGAGGTTGGTCAGGTTGGTGTATCTCATGGCAATTAACTCTCTGGAGCTCTGATTGTATTGGATTTGGGTGATGGTTGCTAAGGCGGGGTAGTGTAGCTACGTGCTTAATGTTGCATTTAATCCCTTCAGGTCCCTCCATCTACTTAAGAGTCTCCATCCACTGCAGTGCTGATGCTTTCTTGTCTGCAGCGGCTGGAGATTGCGGGAAGAAAACAGAATAATGCTTCTTGGAGGGAAAACTGACTTGCCCCTAGACGCCTGTTCACGTATTTGGACAATGTATAATGAGCCGGACTGGAGCTGACTGGCAGTGATCGTTTTGTTTGTCTACTTATTCCAGCATCACTGCATTCTTCTTGCAGCTTTGAATCCCATTCTGCTATGAAGTCAGCTTCTCAAGGCTGTCTTGCCCTACAACTTCAGTGTTTCCATATAGAGCTGTCCAAGTGTTCTTGACCATTAAAGCAAATCAGTATTTTCCTGCACTTGCTCTTACACTTGGCTTCAAACAGGGCTTAGGCTCCAAGACAGTCACTGCTAGCGAGAGATGTACATTTGGCAGGACTTGAAATACTTGTTTGAAGGCTAAAGGCTGTTCGCTGCTAAAGTAATCTTCAGCAGGGCTGTCTTACGGGCAGTCTTTGTTCACTTTTGTTCTGCTGTGTGCTGGGGGAAAGCCTTGCCATGCCAGTGTCCTAGACTGGACATTAGGAGGAATCTAACAAATGCTAATGATGGAGAGGATGTGTTTAAAATTATCCTGGTTTGGAACTGGCAGTGGCCCAGGCTCTTCTTCGGGAGAGCGAAGCCAGGAAGGAGGAGATTTCCAGGGCCTGAACCAGGGCCTTTTGGCCAGGCCATCACACTAGTTCTGTTCTAGTGAAGCATGAGGGAGGAGAGGAAAAAATAGCTTTTGACTTCTTTTTTTTTTCTGTATGTGTCTGTGTGAAAGGATTTGGAATATTGGCAAAAGAATCTCCTTGTCTTGGTTGGGTTTTTTTTTTGTTTCTTTTTTTCTTTTCTCTTCCATGCAGGTGGTTGCCATAAAGGTGAGGTGTGCTGGGAATTGCTGACTATTCAGTGGCATCCATTCCCCAGGCAGTTGCTTTGCTTGCAGCCTGTCTTGGGACAGCACCTGCGTGTGCTCCGGGTCTGCCTGGCGTCCTGGCCAGCTCGAGCACAGCAGTCATGCTGATGGATGTGCGTGTCAGCTATAAAGGTGCTTCTCTTGGCTTTGCCAGGGGAGCAGCCTGCGAAAATAAGCTGTAGGACTTCGAAGCGTGTTTAGAGTGAAAGTAGCGTTGCCCTCGAGGATGGAGAAGTGCTGCTGGTAACCTAACAAACCAGAGCTTTTTTGGGTAGAAGGGGGGTAGGCCAATAACTGTCATAGCACATGCTGGATGTTCTTTTCTGTTTGGTAGTGGAAAAAGTCTCTCTGAGTTTTCTTCTGAAGTTGGGACTTCACAGGACAGCTGAGCGCCCCGCTTTCCCATTCTCACCGTCTCTGTTGTGCCAGCTCTCCCTTGACCCTTGGGAATGTGGTTCGGTTCATTAAGCCATGAGCAAACAGCATTTTCCTTCTGTCTGGAGCTTCACTGGTGTATGGAGCTAAACTGGCTTCCTGAGGAAGCAGATGAACTCCTCAGGGGCTGGAGAGCAGTGAGACTTGGGGCTGGGGAAGGATGGGATGAATTCACTGGCAGCGAGACATAGAACAACTCGCCGTCCCTTGGAGTCTCCTTTCCCGCCCTCCCCAAAAGGGTGCGTGACTATCAGACCAGTGCTAGGTTCTGTTTTCACGTTTTTAGCTAACTTCAGAACCTGGGACAAACCACTTCCCATGGATTTTTGAGGGTATCTTCTGCTATGTTTTTCAATTATTTTTTTTCCTGTACATAGTACTTAAAATGCTACTGGCTATAAATCTTACAAATACCACTTTGTGTCTGTCTACTGAAGTTACAATTGGTGTTAACTCCCTACAGAAGCAGGAGGTGCTAATGCAAGAAACAAAATGTAAGAAATAATGGCCTTTTAATATATTTTTATTGGTTGAAGATTTAATGACTTTCACTTATTGTTGCTTTTTATCTTTCTGCAGGGATGTGAAAGCAGGAAATATTCTTCTTGGAGAAGACGGCTCAGTGCAAATTGCAGGTAACTTTCTTGGTAGCTTTGAGTAAACATAGGCATAATGGTGTCTAAAGAGATGGCTTAATGGGCAAGAAGAATCCTACCTAAAAATGTTAGCTTCAGGAAGCCCCACATTTCTTAAAACAAATCCAACAGCACCAAAAAACCCAAAACAAAACAAACCCTAGGGTTTGCTACATCTTGTTATCTTAAAATACTGTTCGTTGGAATAGTGACAATCAGCATGAATAAATCCTTTGACTGTGAAGTCCTCAGAATCAAGAGATTAGATAAAATTTTTGGCATAAGCTAGTCAGATTTTTAAAACAGCGAGTTCATGGGCTGGGAAATGGACTGCACAGACATTACTGATTTATCATCGATGTGTGTCATTGTTTAACCCAGCAGCAACGTGTAAGATAGTTTTCAAAAGGACCACGGTGAACAGTGGATAGATTCCTCGGAAAGAAACTGGTATGTCTGGCGGTAAAAGTCACTTGCAGCTTTGCTGTGACCAAAGATGTGGTGGTCTCATCCCTGCTCGTGGGATGCTCCCTGGCCCGCTTCAGTGGAGCTGAGTGGCAGAGTGCGTGTTTAACTGCCCTGACCCAGCCCAAACTGGGGTGGACTGCAAGTCTTGGAAGCAGTCGTGCAGGCAGCTGAGCGGCTGTAGCAAGGGACGGGGTAGGGAAGACTGTTAAAAGAGTTGCTTTAGCTAATGCAGATGTGCCCAGAGGGGACGTCAGCTGTAGTCGTTGCTGTCATGAGCTGCATCAACAGGATATGTTGGAAACAGTCCTTGGCGTACGTGGATCGTGTGTGGTGGGGGGTTTTTGGTGTTTCTTCCCCTGTGCTACTCTTCTGGTCTTTTGTTTCATACATGTTCCTACAGACTTCACTCTTCTTTCCAGAGATCAAGATGATGATGATGATGATTATTGTAGACTGTTAAGTAAGACAAGATTTTTGGAGAGTACATTTAGAACCCGTAAGACGTGTTTTTTCTCTTCTTCCCAGTGTGCCGTTTTCCCATCGCGCATACAGAAGATTCCCTAATAGACACGCAGGTCCCTGTCCGACTCTCCTGCCCCTCAGGACTGTGCTCTTCCCATGAATCTTGTGGTGCCGTTCCAGCCCTTGTGCCACCTCTAGCTGGAGGGCAGAGCTCACGTCTGGTCCTGCCTTCGTAGCAAACATCCTTGCACATGTTTAACTTTCGCAGTCTTATATTTAATTGGAAAGAGCCGTATCTGCTTGTGATGAGGTCTCTTTTTCAGTGCCCTGCCTTGCTGGTGGAGGCACAGCAGTGGGTCACGCCAGTGTGCTGGCGGTTATGGGACAGGGAGCTTGCAGCTGGGTGGTAATGCCTGTCGTGTCAGATGGGAGTGCCTGTTGCGTTGTGTGGTGCTGAGGGGTACGGACTCCGCTGGTATATTTATGCCTGGATATGTGTCTTGGAATGAGAGGCGTTAGATTTTCCACCACGAGGCAGAACACATTGCAGTGCATGGGTTTTTTTAATAAGTAGCTCTTCTCCCTCTGCAGAAGACAATAAACCCTTTTACAGGACATAACACCTACAATACAAGACTTCTGTTTAAAACCTGTAGTTGCTTTATTTTCCCTTGTAAGTCTCCCAGTGCTCTTAATGCCTCCTGTTATATTTCTAATGAGGTGTAAATAATTCATTCCATGTGGCAGCTGATGGAAGGTAGGGAGTGGCTTCTAAAATGCTCAAAGGAACAAACTTTATACAGTGGAATCCTACCGTTTTTTCCATAATGGAGCCAAGATGCAACATTTTAGATTTATAATTCTACAGAATTTTAGATTATGCTCTGGAAGAGGATGCAAATAGCTGTTGCATTAGAGCAATGCACTGTTATTCCAAGTGTTTCTGCCAGCCTAGCAGAAAGCTGCTTGCGTTTCTCTTTCAGAAGCGTGCCAGGGCTTCGCTTTTTTTTCTTTTCAATTAAGGCTCACTGGTAATAGGTACATGTTTAGCTTTTTTTTTCCTGCTGAATAAGTTTTAGTTCATAAGTAGTTTTAAGGTTGACTGGTCTTACTTGTACTGATTTCAGAGGGTTTATTTTATCTGTGATTTGTTTGTATTTTCCTGCACTGAACTGTCTACTAGTGGTTTATACATTTATAACGTTTAAATGATGAAATCCATCTCTCTGCATATCCTGCGGAAGTAACATTATGAGGTGTGCAGAGTTCCCTCTTTACAAGTTCTTTCTCTGAGCATGCAAAAGGACTAACGCTGTAACCTTTCATGAGACGCAGCAGAGCGACTGAACTCAACCAAGGTCAGCAAGTTCACCGCAGTGGCAGGAAGCACTTTCCGTTTCTGCAAAGGCAGCTGGTGACTTGAAAGAAACAAAAATAAATGCATGACTGAATACTAGAAAGAGCCTGACCTGGTCCTAACATGAAATTTTGTTTCTGTGGGAATTTCTGACACTTAAGCTTCCTTTCCTCCTGACCCAGGATGAAACAGCAGAGTTTCTTGTGAATTTTTTGAGGAGGGAAAAATACTGGAAGCAAACCAATCCCAATAAAGTGAGTTTTTGTTTTGGCAAGATCAAAGCACTTGCCTTTGACAATATTAATGCGTGTTATGAATAATTCCGTTGATTGTTGAGTGCTTTAGTTATCAGCTGGATGACATCACTGCGTTCCCATGAAAAAAAAAGTGTTGAAGTTTTGCTGGGAAGCTACATTGTGAGGAGAGAAAAAAGATTGATCAGCTGTGGAATGAAGCCTGAGGGTTAGAGTGAATGGGGCACCTCCCTCGGAGGAGCTGGTCTGGTGCACGTTAAAAAATGCAAATAATGTAGCAGGAAAGAATGATTTCAATTCTGTTATAACGACTCCTTTCCCTTTTGCCATCCCTCTATAAAAACACTGCCCATGAACAGTTGTTAAGAAGGTCTTTTTCAGTGTTTGGCCTTTGCAACCCCTTGTTCCTGTGTGTTTCCTACTGCTTGACACTCAGAATAAATGTAAATCCTGAATGTAAATGTAAGGAATGTAAATCTCAAACCGGAAATACTTTGGGGAAAAAAAGCTTCTTTCAAGTTTGTTTAAGGAAAAAAAAAAGTATAGAATTCATGGCTGTAACTTTGCTGCAGGGTTACACAGTTCTCACCAGTGAAGCTAAAAGCCTGGTTTGTTAATTTGGGCTGCACAATTCTGCTATGGCTGAACAGCAAATGCACCTCGGTGAAGGTGTGTCCCACGTTTCTCAGTTCCCTTTGTAACTCCGAAGCGGTGGCTGTGCGTCGGACGTGGAAGCTGCTGGCAGGAGCACTGTGAGCTGAGGCGGGCGCAGGTAATGCTGTGGAGGAGAAATCTGTGAGCTCAGGGGCATTTGCTCCAAGTAGGAATTCTAAAAATTCCTCTAATGGCCTGCGCAAATGCCCAGCTGCAGACTCCTCCCCAAGTCCTGGGACTTGGTGTTTTTACTCAGAGCTCTGTCTATTTTTAACTGTGTAGCTTTTACTTTCAAAATGTGCATCCACTGAGCCAAGGCATAGAATTGCCTTTAACGGATCCAGCTGACCAGTGAGACCTCAATGGAGGCTGTTTGCCTCTATCTTAACTTTTTTTTTTACCCCCCCTAAGGGCACTGGCTTGGACTTGTGGCTTGGCACCAAATTTTTTGGAGTCTGTTACAGTTCAGAGACTATCGCTTTCTCAGTTTGAAGTATTTTCTTGCACATTGAATTAATTAATATATCTTCTGGAGAGAGCAGGACTCTTTCCCGGATACATTGGTTTGGGCTGTGCTGACGGTGGTTGTTGCAATGTAAATTGAGATAGCTGCTTTCTTTTGTGTTGCAGCCTCTCCATGGCAATTGCTGTAATTTTTTTTTTTTCTTCCCAATCAGAGCATGAAACCTCTTTGCCCTGGCATTTGTTGGCTCCCTGCAGTCTAAAAGCTGCACAGGTAAAAACCCTCTTTGTCAGCATAAACTGCATTGGCACCAATATTGCTGCATAAACCAGGAGACTTCTCATAGTCAGCAAGGCTTAATTTTCTTCAGTTTATTTAACTGTGCAGGCCCTGTAAATGACTGGGAAATGAAGCAAGAGTCTCGATAGACTGTGAAGAGATGGGAGAGGTTGAGGGAAACTCTCCCAGGGTGCTTGAGACTTGCTTGGTACGAACCATACCCCAACCATGGCATGGTAAATGGCATTCTGCTGAGACTGGGTGCAGATTAGATCTTTTTTTCCCCGATTTTATCCACTGGGATATTAAATAATGTTCTCACCCACCCCTCTGTGACTGAACATGGAGGAGCAAGGGTCTACTGAAGGCTGAAAGGCACATGTCCCTCCACGTGTGGGATTTTTCTGTTGTAGGGTTTTTAATCCAGTTGGGATCATTAACGCATCCTCCAAGAGGCGCTCGGTGTGCCTGCCATGTCCCAGGCAGGCCGTGTTGCCAAGCGGTTGAAGTAGATTGAGATTTCATGAAGTCCTTCAGGACTTGCTAATTGATACTGGGCAAATTGCCTAACCCCTCTCGCTTTATCTATTTATAAAATGGGGATAGTTAAGGCCAGGCAAAACTTGTGTAACTGAATTTGTGTAACTTTCCACAAATCCATGCCAGCTTGTCACCGGTTCACTGTGTTCCTGACTGCTCTTAATTCATTGTACTAAAATAGCACTCTACATAAACATCGAGCTATGATGCAGGCAGTGTCATTCACCCGCTTTCCCTTAGGAAACTCTTAACTTTGGGAGATTAAATTGCTTTAACAAGGGGCAAGGCACGAATCTCACTTGGGAAGAGGAGAGCCGATCGCAGGGCGGACTCGAGCAGCCATTGTTGTGCCATGGACACCTCTGAGCTTCTGCTCTCTCGCGAAAAAGGGGCCAAAGTATTTTTCTCTGTGGCTGGTGGAGAGTTTTGGTGCCTCCCCTGCAGCACCATGGTGTGAAGTAACTTATTCTTTGTGTCACTTGTAAGATCTGCATTTCCTGAAGAGGTGTTGCACTGTTTGGTGGTTGAAACCACTTGTGAACTTCTGCAGGGGGCAGTGGCTTCACCCGGCCTGGGCTTTGTTGTCCTTAAGTTACTTTGTGCAGTATTAGCATATCTTGATTAACATGCTGTTGGGGCTTGGTTTCAGATGTGGTCTTTATGTTTACTTGGGAGAGGGATCTCGTACATCTTTTATGTGCCTTGACATTATTGCAAGAGGCTGAGCTTGTGATGCATATAGAAATAAAGATGCTGTTCTGCATGTGAATTGAGTAGAAATGTGTGTGACTGTAGAGATCTACCTTTCCAAATGAGAACTTGGAAGAACAAGTATTTATTTCTAGATCCAATACCATGCAGTCCTTCAAGGAAAGAATTGTTCTTCATTAATCTTCCTTTTCCCTGGTGTCTTTACCACCCTGCTGCGTTCTCAGCACAAAACTGCAATTTACCACTGCCTTCCTCCTTTTCTTGGCAGGCTTTATTCATCTTCAGTGCTCTAAAAGCTGTGAGGTTTGCAGAAAAGCACTAAGTACAACTGCAGGTATTTTCTGATGGTGAACTGAGCAAGAAGGAAGGTGACCAGTGAAGAAACCACTTAGCACTGCCTTCTGAAATGCTTCTATTTTTGCTTGAGGAGGGATAATATCTCAGCTACCCAAGTTTAAAAACAGCTCTGAGTGGTTTGAAGTCAGAGTTGGTTTATTCTGTTGTTCTGCCTCCTCTGAAGCTGAGGACTGCTGCTTTAGGGTCTGATCCAAACCCACCAAACTCTGTAGGAGCCTTTCTGATGCCAGTAGGCTTGGGTCCTGGCTTGCGATCAGTGCCCAGTCACCTGTCCCTTGTGGTAGCTACCTACACTAGCGGGTACTTAGGCTTTTTAGGATTAAGGTAACATTACAATACCAGATGGCCAGGGAGAGATGATTTTTTTTTTAACAGCTGACTTCTAGATTTGGATGAAATAATCTGATTTACGATACTGTAGAACTCTGTCTTCCTGACATACGCAGCCGCAGTGGTGCCTGTTGTGATGTGGTCCTGCCTCAGCATTCTTGCCTTGGTGAGTTGTTTAGACTGCGTCTTTTGTTTTTGCAACGCAGAATAAGAAGAGAGATTTTCCTTTTCAGTTTTTGCATTTCCTGAGTGGCTAGAATAGTTTTAAAGTTTGTCAGCTTGGTTACCTTAATAGCAGGAGTTGTTGCCTGTATCAGGCTTTTTCAAACACTAGCCTGCAACTTCATTGTCACTGTAGAGTGTTTTGTAGGGTCTGTGGTTTGGAACATGTGATGTTTCTACTGAAAAAGACAAAATTGACCATGTTTTCTGCAGAGCCTCCATCAGCAGAATTGTCATTTCCATTCTGGATAGGTTTTGCTGTGATGTGAGAGTCTGGATTTTCTTTTTTTAAAGAAGTCTTTGGTTTATATCACTGAAGCATGTCCAGCAGATAAATCTTTGCTATGTTGCTTCAGAAAAATGATTAAAAAAAAATGATCCTATCACTTGCATCCAGACATCCTGGAGACTATTATTTCCTAGCAGACTGCTGGAAGTCTGCAATTTTTTGGGCTCCTTTAGAATATCTGGCAGTCTTTGGATTCCCAGCAGTGGTGGTTGCTGGTATTGCAAGCCAGGTCCAAACATTTCCAGTTCCTCGCTGTTTCTGATGATGCTGTCCTTTCCAGTTATCACTGTGGTGCACTAGTATAAAGTACAAGCTACCAAAGAGGAGTGCAGATGTAAACACTTCTGGGCTGTTGTACCACTTGAATTTCATGACTTTCCCCATTTTCTAGAGTTAAATTCATTTGCAATAACCTAATTCTGGTTTAGCCTTTCTGAGGGTGGTTAACAGCAGCAGAGAGAATGAGACACAGACCATACCAACTGCTCAGAAGTAAGAACTGAACCCTAACTTGTGGCTAGGATTTTATTTTATTGCTTTACAGATAGTTCTCAAGAGCAGGCACTTTCTTATCTTAGTACCTGGGACTTGGATAAAGTTGGTAGGATGGCATTTGAGAAGACAGTGTCAAAGTCGTTCCTCACAGCAGAGTAGCCCAGCCTGGTTGTGGCTCTTCAGCCCCCTGGAAATGAGGGGAAATTGAGTGGGAAAACATTGAATAAATCAACCATGTAACGGAATACAATTTAATTCCATTTAAGCTTTCTGCTGACCTCAGATGGCAGACGTAGGGGCACAGCTTCCAACTGGAATTTATTAAACCCATGTCTGATGTGCAAAATGTGGTGAATGCTGTGCACGCTGTGTAAAGGGCTTGTGTTTTTACTGCTGGAATGCTTTTGCTTTGAATGGCGTTTCCTTTACCCTCAAAATGACTGCATGGAAACTTGAGGTAAGATAATATACACAAGTTGAAATACAGCAAATCACAATAATATGCTGATGGCACTTGGACATGTTTCTGTTAGTATTATCTTATTTGAAAGAACTTCTGATGGCCTTTGTGTTTGGAACAATAGATCTTGTGAGACTACCCGTAATGAGCAGTAAAGTGCAAGTGATTTTACTCTGATCTTATTAGGAAGCTCGTTCAGTTTTCTGAGAAAAGCAGGGGTGGTGGATACACACGCAGAAGATCTCAAAGCAAAATCACTGTTGCAAAAAGTGGGTTTCCAGAAAAACACAGATTGCAGTGCTGACGGGGATAGTGATCCATCTAGACGTGCTAAAGCTTTGAGGTCAGCGGGAAGACAGGATGCCTCCGGGAACAGGGAAGAGACCAGGGCAGCGCATCTGACAGAAGCTGAACCCTGCTGATAGGTGTTTGCTAGTGTTTGTTTCAGCCCTGTGATTTCTGTGCAGCTTTCTCTAATGTCAACTTTCAGTTATCCGTGTCTAGTATTTTACTGAGTACAAAGTTCCTGTCCTTGGAAGCCTCGAGCCAAAGCGAGCAGGAAGATTTGAGCATCTTATTCTTCTGAGTGATAATTTTGGTGGTGTTTCTCAACTGTTGAAGGGCTGGTGAGAAGGAGCTCGCTGCACTGCTGGGGGATGCAGAGGGAAGCTTGGGACTGGCCTCACGTGGATGCCACTGCTTGCAAATTGTAGAGAGGCATCTTTTGTTGCAGTTGATTCCTCAGTTAGGGTAACATCCTTAAGCCATGGAGTAACTCCGTGGCTCCTCTGAGTAAGACATTTGCATTTACAGTTAACAATGTCAGTGGAGTTTTAAGAATTTTCAAACCATTTGTGGTCAGTAATGTTCTGGTTTTGTGAAATAGCCCTCGAATGTCAGAGACTTATCTTCCAAGCCTCTCATCAATCTCAAAAATGGCATTCAAGATTTTTGTTTGCTTGTACTATGTTATAGAAAGGGGGAGTGTGTGTGGATAAAATGCAGTTACGGAGAATGACCCATTGCAGGTCTGTAATTCTGCAATGCATAAGCAGTGTAGTTTGGAGCAAATTGGGAAGAAATACCTATACAGTTTTGTGTTTACAGTTTTCCTGTCACCTGATGTATTTTTTTTTCTCTCCAAGGAAAGTCTGCCATCCTCTCTTGAATGACTTCATTGCCAAATCTTGTGTAACACTGTTCTCTGAACAAACATCCTGTATCCCACTGCTATCCCTGAACAGGACTGCTGCTGTTCACAGATCCTGTTTTCCATGCCATTCTTACTCGCATAAAACATCGGTGTTATCTTTGAAAACATGGTTTTCATGCAAAAGAATGATTTACTTTAAGTAACACAATTACCAGCGAGTGCCTGAGGCATCCCTGAGCACCCTTCATCTTGTGAAGGGTGCTTCCAGTGGAGGCAACGCTGTCAATCCCAGTCTGCAAGGCTTCCCCCGGGCTGGCCGGGCTGGTTAGCAACACGTGCTGCTCGATTCGGTAATGCTGCTTTGTTGTCAGGAACTGGTCCAAGTTCCCATTAAAGCACTGAGCATCTCGGCGACGGAAGATTACCAAGCAAAGCATATTCTGGTAATAAAACATCCAGAATAAGGGGCTGATGCCTCGAGGCTGCCAGAGGCAGTTAGGACAGTTAAATGTTACAAAGTGGAGTAACTTCTTATGTACCCGGCTTCATTGCTGCAAATATAAGCAGGATGCTAACTGAAGTGCAGCTATTCCTTGTTACATATGTGTACAAATGTAACGGCGGCACTGGCTGCCAGAGGCAGGTTTGTACAGTCGCGGGGCTGCTGGGGGAGCGCGGGTGTGCTGTGATGGGACCAGTGGGCTGTAATGGAAAGTGGAATTTTCCTCTCTGCCAGCCAGCGCTGAAAGCTCTGCTGTCCCCGGTAATTGCGTGGTGGACTGCAGACCGCTCGTGTACCAGCACTCTTAGCTGACTGTTGATCATTCTTCCTTCGTTAGGAAACTCCTCATGCATAACTGTGCTTAATAGATGGCTGGGAATGTGAGGGGAAAGAGGGGACAACCCTTCAGTTTGCTCAGGATGTCTTCTTAATAAAATCTGGTTTTATTTTCGTTTCAGACTTTGGTGTTAGCGCATTTCTGGCCACTGGTGGTGACATTACCAGAAATAAAGTCCGGAAGACTTTTGTGGGCACGCCTTGCTGGATGGCACCAGAAGTTATGGAACAGGTGAATTGTTTTTCCTAGTGTCCTTGTAGCTGATCTGCACCTGGAATTCCCTGCTGTCAGCAATGGCCGTATTTACTTCAAGCTAAGATGATAATTTGGCATCCTGTAAGGCTTTCTTAAAACCATAGGGTTTTCTTCGATTTGCCTATTTGCAGCCACACTTGTACTGGAGAATAAAGTAGATTTTTGCCCTGTTGCTTCTCTTCAGTCTGCTACCTAAAGTGAGGATGAGACAGCTCAGCTGTTGCATAAAGAAGATTAACCTGCCCCTCCCTCTTGCATAAATGTGAGGTAGAACATAAATAGTTTCAGATGTGGTAAATATCCACAGAGACAGCTCGGTAAAGTGCTCTTCTGCACTTGCAAATATTCGAATTGGGGGCAGCTAATTGCAGCATGTCAGAGTGGGGAGTTATTACAGGAAAGTAACATGCAGTTAACTTTATTCAGCTTTTTAGTTTCTCTTGGCTTGTGGGTATCCAGACTGTAAATGCTGAGGAATGCTTGCCGCTCCCCCTTCCTCCTCTACTCTTTTGGCTGGCTGAAAGGTGTCGTACTTATTCCTGTTGGATGGAGATACCTCACTTTCTGTCCTCCATTACCTCTAGACTAAACTACAGGGATAAGCTTTGTCTGTGTGACTACTGATGAAGGCCACCTGGAAACTTTGTTGAAAGTAAAAGATCATTGCCCATTTCTGAGCAGCATCCACAAGCAAAATTATGCTGCAGTCCTGACCGGGCATTTTGCAGTAGCTGTCTGCACTGATGTTCAGTGCCGTAAGCACTTGTAATATTGTCCCTCATCGCCTGGAGAAGTTTGACAGAGGGCTGGACTCGGGGTTTGACTTAACACGTGCACCAAGCAGAATTACAAATGACTTATGTTTTTCCTTTTTCCTTCCGGAAATCTTTGAAACAAATACTTTGGGAAAACATTGTTTTATTAAAAGAAACCCACTGTGTTACTTTTTTCCTTGCTCTTTTGAAGTTTCAGAGGGTATTGCGACTTCCCCCATAAATATATATATATTTAATATATATATATATAAGTGACGTGCAGCTAAAACAGTGGTGAGACTTCAGGGCAAGTGTTTTTCCCTTATTTATATTTCTGAGGAACTGAGATAATTTTGGAATAGCTGAAATATGCTGTTGATGAAAGACTTTTTCACTGTTTGGCCTTTTCAGTGGCTCCCCGTGGTGGCATTCAGCATTACAGCTCCGCAAGTACCAGGCTAACACTGTAGAGTACAAGACATGCTCCCCAAGCCAGGAATGGTCTTTGTGAACTTGCTTCTGAACTACTTCCCTTCATATACTTCTGGATTTTTTTTGCTATGTCGATTAAAAAGAAATAGAGATTATTCAGTATTTCCAAAACCAGATCGGCGTTGTCCCTTGTTTTTCTGTCCTGGTGCACAGGGCACATCAGGCTGGCCAGGACCTAACGGTGCTGCTCCCAGCTGGTTGTGGTTAGGGTGGCTGCAATCCACAGGACAACAGGGATAAGAGATCTTCAGGAGGGTGCTAAAAAGGGGCAACGAAGGTTTTGGTGACAAAGCGGGGGTTCTTGATGCAACAGATGTGTTTCCGAAGGAGGCAGATTTTCTAGGGAGTCCAACACTGCCACGAAGGCTGTCCACATCTAACTTGTTGCAGATTTAGATGGTGAGGAGGTGTTTTGGGTGCCAGTGTGAAATCCTTCAGTGTCCGTTTATATCATCTTGGTGTTTTCCAGCAGGTGTCACTCTGAGCCGCTAGATCCGAGCCGGGGAAAGGACCGAGGGCTGGCTGTAGGGTAGCCTGCCACACGTAGATATTATCGACCCCATTCCATCTGGCTTACTTCAGCATCATTAAGTGCCTTTAGCATGTTAATACGCGATAGCTTGGCACTGTCCCTTAACGTACATTCACTTGACAAATTTATGGTAAAAAAAAAAAAAAAGTTGATGGGAAAAATAAATGTTGGTGTAATCTAATGCAGTTAGGGGTAGTGACTAATGTGTGTTGGACAGATGTCAAGATGAACGGCTGTAGACAATTTTGAACTTCATAGCTTTCACTTTCAAGCAGGATAATATGACATAATTAAATCCTCCCCACTAAACAGTTAAAATCCCGATGGGGAGTGGGGAGTTGTACAGCGTATAGATGTGCTGCAAGACTAACTGAAAGGTAAAGCTAAGAAATGTCCCGAAGTTATTCTCAAAACCTAATAATAGTGGGGGGCGAGGGGGGTGGAACCACCCTTACAGCATATTTCTTCCTGCACTGTAATCTTTTAAATTGTGCTAGATATCTGTGCTTGTTTAGTTAAATGACTTGAAATCTGTTCGTAATCATGGTATCCGTAAACTGAGGCACTTGAAGAAAACTTTCAGACCTTTAAGGCTCATCAAAATGATGCCTAGATTTGAAGAAATTAGTGCAAGATATGCACTACTGTTGCTATAAGAAATTTCAGTTCAACTGTAGTATTATATGAAAAATAGTGCAAGGGTTTTTTGTTTGTTTGCCAAAATTCGAGATCATCTTGAAGGCAGTCTGGGGAATGTTTCTGGCTTCATCACAGTGAGTGTCTGTATAAAGCTTGTTAGGCTGGCTGAACACAATATCCCTATTAGCTTTGCACTGATTCAACATTCGTTTTTCCATAATCTAGCAAGAAGAAACACAAACCATTCTAAGCAGCCAAAACGCTTTGATTTTTTTTGTGGCTGCGCTTGAAGTTAGTACATAATGTCTCTCTGCTGCCGCGGGGAAAGCAAGTGCCAAAATATTACCTAATGATAATGAGGATGTAAGCGCTTTGGCATATGAAGTATTTTTTCCTGTGCATGAGGGGAAGTAGATGCTATAAATTTTCCTCAACAAGTCTGTGTTTAATGTCAAGTGCAGAAGCTACTACTGATTAGTGACGGGAAATACTAGTCTGCAGAGAGGAATGAGGGGCTTTCTACTGAGCTGGTGCGTGCTGAAGTTTCAGGATTGAGCATGTTTGCAGGCAGATTGATTAAGCAGTAGACTAAAAGTGTAGTGAGGCATATATCCCAAGGGGATGACAGTCCACCTATTAACAATGAGAGTTTCATTATACTGTTTAATGACTCTCTGTGTCTTTGTGTAGACATCAGAACCTGGGTTAACTCACCACCCCTTTACGTTCTACATGTGGAGAGGCTTGTGGCAGAGTCCACAACCATAATTTTTATTGGACTGTGGTGTCTAAAACCTCCTCAAAGGTATAAGGAGCAGGGGGAAGAGGAGGGAGAGAGTGTGCTTTCCATCTCTTGAACACTATAGTGCTGGTCTTTCCAAATTCGAGGGGGAAGGAAGGAAAGGGCGAGAGGATGTATAATAGGCTAAGGAAAAGGAGACTGTAGCGTAGGATAGCAAGAGGCACATGCTAACATCCTCTGATATTTTTCAGGTCAGAGGATACGATTTCAAGGCAGACATCTGGAGCTTTGGGATCACTGCTATCGAACTGGCTACAGGGGCAGCTCCTTACCACAAATACCCGCCGATGAAGGTGAGCAGGTCTCCAGATCCTTGTGCAAGATAAAGGATCAGTGCGTTCTGTGGGTGTTTCCAAGAATTTGGCTAGCATGCTTTGTTGAAGAGTTTGTCCTCTTAGCTTGCACTCGTGGATCACTATGTTCTTGGATTTATCTGAAGTCACCTTTTGAAAATATGTCACTTAATCAGCATTGTGTGAAACTGTGCACAGTTCTTACTTAGATCCCGAGTCTCACCAGCATCACCGTTCTTGAGGAAAGTGCTGTGTGTTTTAATCCTGGAGCCTTGGAAGGCAGCAGATGTTTTTAGGGGTATAAATAATGATTCAGAACGTGTTATCTGGCATCCAGTGACACTGGGATGGAAAGCCATTCCTTCTCCTGCACTGATAATCCGTCTTGATACGTCTCAAATTCTGTTACCAGTTACCCAAAAGAATGTCTTGTTTTATTTAACACCAACGCAGTCCTATCAATCACCGAACCCATGGAAAGTACCACATCAGTATGAAATGATGTGGTACTGCCAGCATTAATATCTTATTAAAGTTGAGGTGGAGGAAATGTTCTTGTTTAAACACTGACACTTCAAAAATCTTTTTTAAATGTCTTGAACTCCAAATTGCCTTATAGTTTGGCTAACTTTCCCTATTTCCCGACTCTGAACCAGGAGCTGCTTCCAACATGCTGCTCTTTCAGGGAGCTTGCATCTTAAAGTTAAGAGTTGACCCCATCAGTTGAGGTCTGCAGCATCCTGCCTTTCTACTGAGCTTTGAGATCATCTTCCTTAACCCCTTTGTGATGGGGACCTGTCTCAGTCACGAAACCTTGAGCCCCTTTGGATCACTTTGCTTCTACTCCTGGGATGCACACTCCCTCGAATTGAACAGGGACGGGGTGGAGAGCCCATTCAGTAACCCTGTGGCCTATGGTTAGACTAGTTACATGGGATATGAGGCCTGTGGGTGCTGAGTCCTTCAATTTTAGGCGTACCATGGGGCAAGCTTTCCTTTTCTGAGTCTTCTCACTCGCACTCCGCAATTACAATAGGATTTGGGTATCCAGTAGCTCCTAAGTCATTAGAACAGGCACATCCATGTACCACTTTAAATGACAGGACTGCACTGGTTTAACTCTTGTAGAACAGAATTAATTTTAAGACTTGTCACATCTATGTAGAGGCTGTTGAGTGGTTTAGAAATGCCGTTAAATTTCGTACTGTTCCAGTGATTGTGGCAGAGCAGCGAGGAGTTCAGGGCAATGTGCTGCTGATTTAGCTGTTGCTGTTTTCATTGATGCTTACTTCTGTGCTGTGATTTACTGGTAGCATTTTGCAGTAGCCTCTGCAAGCTGTACTTCTCTGTTTGGAATGCATGGGTTGTAGCTTTGAATACAAAGGTCGCCTGTTTAGTATCGTGTGTGTTGTTGTATGGTAGATAGAATTATGAGTCTCCAATTCTATTAGGTGTGTGCAGTTTGCAAGAGGACTTCTGTGGTTTATTTATTAAATGTAATTTCACTGCAGATTAATTTTGTTACACAGCAGAATGACCCATGCATTAGGTGACCCTCCAAGGAGAGGGTAAAAAAGCAAGGAATTCTGTCATGGATTGTATAATTTCAGCTAGATTGATGGGCTCATGCTGCCCTAAGCAATATAGCTCTTGAAAGCTATTTAAATGTGCTATGCGCTGCTTCCTTTTCTAAAAATAGATATTCATCTGTATGTAGGTGACAAGTGAAAATGGAAATGAGTAATTTTCTTCCTTTCCTTCAGAATGAGTGATGTGAAAGAAATAATGTTTGGCTTGATGGGTGCTTGTGTGAGCAATGTCTTCACCTGCTGTTGCATTGGTACATGGAAGTGAACCCTCATATTTTTTTTATGTTGCCCTTCTGCTTTTAGATTAATTTCATTTCTAGCTAAGAAATACCTCCAGGGAGATCTAAACAGAGCCTTTGAATCATATGCCTTGCACAACTGCTCATCTCAAATGAGGAAGGCTGGTAGGATTTCTGCTATGCATATACCTTTAATAGCACCAAACAGGCCTTGAAAACACATCCCAGCCTTGTGTTTGGCCCGCAGACTGCACTGTGTGCCAGGAGATGCAATGGCAAACAGCAGCACAGGCTGTTGAAGTTAGCCTGGCTTCCCAGTTGTAAGAGTCTTGAACTTCTCAGCTGGCAGTCAGAATTTGCAGAGGTGCAAGGTAAAGGTTTGGGGAATAATTGTTTTTACAAAGGTAGTGAATGCAGGAAGCAGAGGGAAAAGGAAAGACCCTGTAATTGCCTCGAGGAAAGAGTAGGTGAGTTCTTGCTGTGTCTGGTGAATGCGAGGAGCAGTCAAAATTTTAAGAAATTTCTCTCTGAGCTCAGGCTACTCTGAGAGAGCCGTTATAATGAAACGGTCCTTGTGACTCAGATGCTTGATAAAAATGCTTGTCTGAAATAGTGTTCCCAAGA
>Ga0181612_141319_pt1 | contig 40263 bp, 19 predicted proteins | sample HoacroProtozoa21_FD_119630 | JGI IMG/M metagenome (GOLD analysis project Ga0181612, IMG submission 119630) | Hoatzin crop microbial communities from Cojedes, Venezuel. Combined Assembly of Gp0051906, Gp0051904, Gp0051908
CTGGAGCACAAGGTGAGCCTCCGGCCCGCTGCCCCGTCCTCCCGAGGGGGCACCCCACCCCCGATCCGCAGCACTCTCGTCCTTCCCTGCGTGCCGCGGGATGGGTGCCCGGGCTGGCTTCACCGCCGCGGTGCCTGGCCCTGAGTGCCTGGATGAACGGGACCCGGTGTCTAGCCTGCGGGTAGGCGTTTGTGGAGCGTTGATTTTCCTTGCCCAGAAGATGTTGGAGGGTGAAGTGTTTTGTTCTGATGTCGGATGCTAGCTAGAGGTACACTACACGTGTGTTTATGACGGTGTTAGGAAGGGTTAAAGGAGGAAGTTTAGTTACTGGAAGAGAAAGTCAATAGGTAGGTGTTTATTCTTAGCTCATTTAATCTTGGGAAACTGAAGAGAGCTGTATCTCATGCACAAATGACCTTTTCATCCTCCTCCTGGGAAGCAGAAGTTGTCAACCGTAGTCTCCGTTCTGGAAATTGGGGGCACCTCTTTAACGGTGAACAAAATGATATCCGTCCCCTTCACACAGGAATTACCAGGCTGGATTGCCAGACTGTAATGTACGTTTACCAGAGATAGGCAGACTAAGCTTTAATATCTCACAGGACAGACCTAATGACATAAAGTGAGCAAGGTGGCACATCCATGCTGAAGAGATACTCGAGCTTCAGTAATTTTCTCAGGGCACATTCCTCTTTGTGCAGTCCTCAGTTTGTTGCATTTACCTGGAAATTCCAAGGACCCCACTCTGCCAAAGCCCCAGATAATGTTTAGTATGCACACTTCTTGCAGGAAAAATTTACTGTAAAAAATAAGCAGAGGAAGTGAGGATTCTTAACTTTCTCATGTTTTCACATCCAGACTGACATCTTTCTGAAAGATATGTTGTCAAACAGGTTACTGAGCTCAGTTTAGAGATACTGTGTGAAGATTAGTGACTTTGATATACAGAGATTTTTATTGTTCCTTCTGGCTTTACTTTCTACGCAAGAGTTATCTGCAGGGCTTGTAACACAGAAAAATAGCTCATGATGGTCCCTTGTAGGCTTTATTTGCTTTCTTACGTGGTTCTCCTGGAAATTCTCAAATGTAATGTCCATATAGAAAAAGCAAGTTTGTGCACGTGGCTCCCTGTTGTGTGATTCTCTTCTAATTCTTTTGTTCTTCTTGAACATGACTGTAGTGATGAGGTGTAGATATATATGCACACAATTTTTGCAAGCAGTAATCATCGAAAAAGTATCCATAGGTTTTTAGGATGTATAGCCTTCTGACACTGGTAACCCCTTATATTGATTTCTTCTGACTCCCAAACACCCCTCATTAATAGAACGTACTTCAAATCACTGTTCTGTGTTTACTATCTTCCAGGGTAATTTTAGTGTTTCCCTGTGTTTTGGAGAAAGCTAATCCTCTGGCTTTTTAATATATTGCATTATGGCCCAAAACCCACAGATACTCCATTTCTGAATTTCATTTCACATAGCTCATGCCTCACAGTAATAATCTGCTGAAGCTTTAATAACTTTTCCACATAACTTCTGGGGGTCAAAAAGAAGATTTTGCAGTCCCTGCTGTGTTCCCAGCTTGCTTTGTCTTATTTTAATGCACATGAGATCATGCAGAGAGCTGTGCCACTGTGGTATACAGAGCAGTGAGGACACTGTATTGCCAAGAGGAGATGATGGAGAAGGGCTCAGATTTGACTCTTTAGTAGTGTATTTGGTTTAGTATTTTGACAGACCGATGTGTTTAACATGGATTTACAAAATTAGAATATACAGGTTTCCTGCAGAATGAAAAATGGAGAATGCAAAGGATTGCAGGCATTAATTGTTGGGAAAAAGAGGGATGCAGGATTGGTGATGAGGAAAATAGGGAGAGAGACTGCAAGAACTGAGACATGGAGAAAAATTTTCAGAGAACATGGGTTTTGGGTGGGACACTGGAGACTGCAGAGAAGACAGCTTGAATAGCAAGCAGCATGAAAGTCCAGCCCAAAGTGAGAGAAAATTAAGGGATCGGGGAGATATAAGGATGTTAGAAGAGCTGCAAGAAGAGAGCAGGCTAAAATTCTGTAGCTGTGAGAAAGACATGAGATTTGAAGAGACAGAGAGCTCTGGAGGGAGTTGAAAAGTACCTGCTGTATGAGGACAACAGGCTTGGAATGGTAAGGGGGGAATGACTTCAGCAATGGTACATGTTATTTTGGTGACAGTGTGAAATGATAGTGGATGGTAGATTTTTCACAGTACAGCTTCTTTAATTTCCCATATAGAATCTTGGAATTATCTGTCAGGTTGAATGACCTGAAGCTGAATGACCATTATACAGAATTCATCCATGGTATGTGTTCATGCGTGAATGACAGTTAGCAGCAGACTAAATGTCTAGGTTGTTCAGCTCTAGGAGCTGAAACGTGTTCTTAACTTTAGAAAGACATTGTTTCTGGATCCCATAGTTTGCTTTAATAGGAAAACTTAGATTCATGTTTGTGGTGTTGTACCCATTCTGATCATTTAATGAGAGAGAGGATGGGCATATATGTAGAAGCGATATGATAAGTACTAAAGTTATTATTAATCCATAGTTACAATATGACTATTGACACATACAAAAGCTCTGTTGTATGGTAGTATAGACATTTCTCTTCAGGGATAAAATTTAACAATTGTCCACATAATGATACGCATTTGTAATACATGATATTTCACAACTAGCGATACAGCTCATTTAGTAGTGCTAGGTGATCGTGTGTGGAGACTATTTGCCAGAGAATCAAGGTATGTAGCAGAGTACCAGTGATTTTAAAATATAGCTTGCAATATTGTAATGACCAATTATTTTCCTCATTTTATATTTGGTAAGAATTGTAGTTCTGCATCCATCCTGTCAAGATAAGCAGGCAGTCTCTGAGAATACAACTAAAATACATTATATTCTTTTTACTGGGTTGAAGAACCTTGTTGCAGGAGTCTCTTGTCAGTTGGTCAGATTTGTGATGTTTTGTTTCTTAGTGCTTGTTTTTTTCCAGAATCGAGCAGCAGACATCAGAACCCATGTTCTTAGCTTTAGAAGCCTTTTGCAGTTTAGTGGTGCAAACTTTGTTTTTGTTGAACTGAACTCTTAAAACAAGAAAATTCAAAAATGCAGTGGATTCAGACGTTGGTTCTTGACATTTCACCTCTGCGTGTCCCAGACCAACAGCAGTTGAGAGTCATTGTTGATGTATGTTTGAAAGGAGTGAATGATATCTTTTTTTGTTCCTGGTAGCCGGATGTTTGTATCCTAAAACCTCTCACATTTTTAACAGAAAACATAGTTTGCTGGTAGTTGCTATTGAGAGGTCAAGGACTGAAACAAAGTGGAGAAGTAGCAGCTACCCTTCTGCTTTGAGGAGCTGTTGCTTGCTACAGAGGCACATTGGCAGACTGTAGCACTGCTTTGCTATTACATCTGTTCTGCAGTTAAAAGGGACAAAAATCCCCGACTGTCAAACTAACATCTTTCCCGAATTCTGTGAGTGTAATCCTGAAATTAAAGAGGCTTTGTCGCTGGTGTTGGGGGAAGCAGAATTATGCTCTTCCGTGGGGAGGCATGGGGATAAGACTTTCTGTTGATTTATCATAGTGCTAGGAAGAAATTACAATGCTAATATTTTTAAAGCAATTACTGCATACAAATAAGAGACTGTTAATGAAAGTAAGAAACCTAGCACTGTTCCAGAACTTGCAAGGAGTAAATATTTAACCATTATATTGCTATTCTGAAATCAATGTGAGAACATGTCTCTGGTTAGTTAAAAAGCTTTTTACCGAATGTTGACTCAACAGTTGGTACTGCAAATAAAGTATGAGTTTGTCACGTATGTAATTGAATAATATTTCAAGCCATCAAGGATTTTGTTTCTCAGAAAATAAAAAAAAGTATCACAATCAATCTTGCAGACAAAATGTATGATTTATTAGAACCGTGTTTAAATACCTTAAGAGAGCATTCAGAGCAGCATAATTTAAGTGATCACAATGATGTCTTAATTTATGATAATGTAAATTACCATATGCAAAAAAAATCTTTGTGATCCCTTTAAATTAACGCAGATCGGAGATTAGTGTAGTTAATTAAGTGTTTGAGAAAGAGTCATTCTGCAAATAGTGCTATAGCTCCTTAATCTCTGAGACAGAAGAAGTTGTTGTGGGTTGAAACTATTTTTTCCAGGGTAGCAGACTTTGTGCACTTAAAATAGGGGAGAATCTCGCCATGTTTTACATTCTTTTTAATGAGTAGGTAGAGCTTGGAATTTGAATTTTTACGTAAATAGTTAAAGAAGTGATGGTTTTGACCTGAATAGTTTGTGGGAGATCACTAAACCAACCTTCATAAGTAACTTAGGTGGAGATGGGAAGGAATTAAGTTATTTTGAGGGTTTTAGTGTCTTTCAAATGAATTTATCACAGAATTGTAAGGTATCTTACAACAAAACAACTTGTCCTGTCTGAGGCGGGATCGAGTCCACGGAGTTGAAGTAAAGCATGTACCATAATTTCATCACGTGTTCCCATTTGCCTCTGAAATTCTTACCCACAAAGGAAGGAGCGCAGACTTTGATATGCACTGAGGTATTTGATGGAGCTTTTAAGATGTGAGAGATCCACAAGGGGGAGACTTTCTTCTAGAATAACCTTGGGGGAACCCTTCTGTCTGCTGGAGACCTAGGCAAGGGGTCAGTCCAAAAAGCCCCTTGGTCAGTGTTTTTGTTGGTTCCCTGGCTTTTGTGTATTTTGATTACTGTAGGTTCATTAAAATCCTCATGCGGTTGACAGTAAAAAAAAAAAAATTAGGACCACGACAGTCGGAGAATGTAACTGAATATCCACAGAGACAATTGTTTCACCAGATTTACCCAACATCTGAATTACGACTATCTTGTGCTTTATATTTTCTTGCTTTTGAGCTACTGCAGTAGTGTGCTTTTTCAGGCTAACAAATCATAATACGTCATTCGTTTTGATGACCCTTGTCTAAAATTTTTAGCAGCTTCTGTGTGTGTTAGATGATAATACCTTGTGTGCGATACGTAACGCACAGCAATGATAGGAAATCATGGTACATTTTCCTGTTTTCCAGGTTGCTTGGCATCTCTGCAAAGAACCAGTAATCCTAGCCTGGCACCGTTCCTACTTAGAATATCTTGAAATATTTTCAAATGCTTGTGTATAGGTATCTGTGAGCTGTGCAGTTTAGGCATTTATTTTATGAAAAAGCCATATTCTGTAGTTGGACAATTGTTTCATAGAATTCTGACTCCAGTGTCTGCTTGAGAGAGAACACAGATGTTAGCTATCAGGATAGTAAAAGCAAGCAGTATTTTACAGTTATCATTATTGCCTAATTCTTTCTAAAAGAAGTGCTGCTAAAGACAAAATCTAACTAGTATAGGTGGTGACTCCTGGCAGAGGTCAGGACCTGTTTCTTGAAAGAATTGTCTAAAAAGAGTACAAGTACTATTAAATATTCAGGTGTCTCTGAAAATTGAAAGATGTTTGGTATGCATCTAATACACGGTGTTATTACATTCATTCATGTAAAGTGATGCATAAAAACCTACCCAACCACAAATTAGCTGTGTTCTGATCATTTCCTGGTTATTGAGAAGATAAAGGAGAGTAAATTGTTGTCGTTATAGTGAAAACAGAGAAAGTATTGGAGTTTATACCAGATTGAAGATCTTGCCCCGTGTAATTTGTGACATTTTGAGATGTAGCTTTATTCTTTCATAGAAACTGAAGCAAAAAGATTATTTCAGTGGCTGTATCACAACATCTTGATGACTGATTTCAGTGCAAACATAAATGATAGGTAAATGGTTAAGTCAAGACAGTTAATGCAGAACTGTGTTTTCATTTTCTCACATGTTAAAAAAGTCATCTCACAGAAATATCTCATACTATGAAATTGGTCATAATATGTTATCTTGTTTTTCTAAGTGACTAAGAGAAAGTTCTTTTTTTTTATTCATAGAAGAAAAATTGCAGATGCATGAAGATGTTTTTATTTGTTTTGCGCTTCTGTTTTTGATTGATTCTGGATTATAGCCTTTATCCTGAATCGTGAAAAGTGAAAGGTGAGTAAATATGCTCTTTCCTGCTTAATGAATATCCTATGCATCATACTTTAATAAGTGGGTGATGTCTGTTTCCCTTGTCTGATTCCCCGTCTTCTTTTGCAAACATGCAAAATTCTTCATTCGATGGGTATGCAAAATGCTTCCAGGCAGGGAGTTGGTGACACTTTGTCTGCTAGTGAGATTTGCCTGTATCTCATGTAAAACTCCTTAATTCTTTTTCTTTTAATTTTCATAATTAGTTTCAATGACCACATTTATATTTCTAGCATGTGCTGAAGTATATTGTATTTGATAAACATTTAAAGTTACAATATTATGCGCTTTTTGCGCACAGTCTTGCACTGTGAGGATTTTAGGCTATTTTCATTGTCCTGTGAAGACAAAGTGTTCTTTTGAAAGGTTTTAATCCTTAGTGGAAGCAAGGCTGAAGTAAATGAGATATTCAATGACAGGAAATGTAATTTTTGTTCACAGCTGATGGATATCTCTCAATAGAGAGTTCCTTAAGCTCTCCCTTTCTGCTTGCCCTGGGTCATAAGTGGATACTGCGTGTCATCCTAACTATGTGATATCCTCAGAACAATGGACTGCGGGTAGTTTCCTTTTCCCAGTGACCTTCCTGATTAGTTTAACCTGTATTGCTCAGTAATGCTCCGTATGCACATCCTTGATGCTGAGGTGGCACTGATATGAAGAACTCGGTGTATTAATTGAACTTCTAATTAGGACAATTATGATCAAATCAGCAGTCATTTGATGCTGATATAAGCAGATGTGACAGCACAAAAGCTAGTTTGAAGGTGAGATGAAGCATCATGATGTTTCACCTCATCCCTAAGCAGTTGCCATTAGTCATCACTCTTTTGCTTCAGTAGTTAAAGCTTGAAGTCTTAAGACCAGGTTGATGACTGAAGTTTGCTATCAGCTGGAAAAGCAAATATTTTCAGTTCAGAAACTGCTATTGATTGTTCTCCATTGTCATTCTGAAAGTAGCCAAATACAATTAAGAAGAAGAGTCACATAGAAAGTGAGGGGACAAGTCAAAGCTGAAACTGTCTGCCTTCAGAGATTCTGTTTGCAACAGAAGTGCAAAACACTAATGTAGAAGTGGAGCTCTGAGGTGACCCTTGATGGCGTTATATGAAAGACAGCGCGGGGCTCTGAGAAACACACATTCCTGTAGAGAATGAGGTTAGGCAAATCTGGTAATACTGTTAGTGCCTGGACTGTATTGAGAGAGACATACAATGTAAGAGAAGCACAAGGTGTATATTAACTGCAATAATAAATATTAGATTCTTACTGGAACCTTGCAAGGAAACTTCAGAATAAGATTGGGTTATTTTAAAATACAGAGAGGGCAAATCAATATATGTAATAGATTACTAGCGTATTTTTTCACAATGACAGTGAACTAGGGCAAAATGTTCATTGTCCAAGAAAAGGGAACAGTAATGGGTTTCTAAGGTATACATGCAGCATAGATCAAGTTTTCTTAATTGAAATTTGATAATCTGGACTGTTGTAAGTAACATAGAACAAGAATATATAAATGTGTGCTTTGTCGTCGAATATAACATCTTAAGAATTCATTGCAACTGCAGAAAAATTTCCATTACAGAATGGATGGCTTAGCAAGAAATAACCTGGAAAAGAGGAGGAAAATGTTTCTCAGTACAGAGTCAATACATTTGGAATATCCATTTTTGTTTAGCAAATACTGTATTTTGATTTTAGTATGTTATTAGCATCCTGAGGTATTGGCATGATATTGCAGAAACAAAATATTCTCTAAATTTTGTACCATTGGACAGTATTAAATTAGAATATATCTTGCCTTCAGCAATAGCAGGTCATAAAAGTAGATGTAATAACACTCAGCAGACCATCAGGCTAAGAGTTATCTCCAAGGAAAAGAAAAATTCAACAGTGCAAGTTTGTGCAACTGTACATCTGTATCAAGCTTTATGCAGAGATAAGTTAAAGGAATATTGTTATGCTTAAGAAATGGCTCGTTGAGAAATAGACTTCTAGAGACAGCATTCATCACCAAGTAGATGCTACTTACCAGTTTGCCTGCATGAGGTTAAAACCTTTTCTCCCAGTTAGAGACAGCAGGCCATGTTTTGTAGATAGTGAAATGATTTACATTCAGGCTCATTTCCTTCTGAACTTTCTCACCTGCATTGTGTTCTCTGTGAATAAATATTTTTATTCTGTTCCAATAAAATTCACCCTTGTGACTTGTACGAAACGTAAGCATCTGAGGAAGCACATAATCGAGGCAACTGACAGGAAGATAGCATGTGGTTACAGGCGAATAAAGTGTAATGCAGAGATCCCAGAGCTAGTGGAGGCTGGGTGAGTAAATCTACCTAGTGTACTTGGAGAAAAGTTGGTTAGCTTGAATTTGAAAGCAGAATAGTCACACTGTATCCAAACAAGGAAATCCTGACCTTTAGCGGGTACATTTCTTCTGGAGCTGCACTGGCTCTCCGCTGTGCTTTCTGTGGCTTTCAGGGTCAGGATAGGTTGAAGCTACATGGGGTGCCTGGGGAATGGTGGCACAGACACGCCCAGACCGTTTCTGGACAAATCTCAAGTGCAGTGCCAGGGACTGAAACTGCATTTGAAATACTAGCCATGCTTTGACTTTAGCCATCCAAGCTATATACACCTTTGTATTTGCAGAGATTGTATATTTGGCCATAGCAAAGATATGCTTAGAAAACATTATGATTTCCAAGACACGCCCATAGTCCTTATGAGAAAGCTTTGGGCCAAATGCATGGAAGCAGTGCCCTCCCAACCTTATCCTCAGTCTTCATGCAGAGCGCAGAAGCTCACCAGGAGTATGTGCTGTTGTGCAACCTGTGCTGTCTCTTCCCTGCTCCACTCAGTCTTTCAGTGGCATCTTTGGGTCTGTCCTTCAGACAGACACTTGGCTAAATCAAACACTTGGCGAAATTTCATGCTTGGTGATTACAATAATGACAAAGGTGCTCCTAAATTTTGTTGCTGTCTATTTTATTCCTAATGCTACTGTAAAAAGGTTAGTTTTACACATCTCAGCGTATTGCTTGACTCTAGAATAGGAACATAAAACCTCAAAATACAGCCAGTGGTCTGACTGCAGCTGCTGGAGTGATGCAGAGTTAATACTGCCTGTCCTTCCTCAGCTCATCTGCCTGTGCCTGCACAATTGTAGGTGAACTTCTCTTTGTAAAAAAAAAAAAATAACAAAACACTTTCTGTTTTATTTAGATAATTTCTTTCTTAACACTTATGTTCCATAAAATGGTCATTATTGGTATCATTGATGACTATCCAAAATACATTTTACGAATTAAAAACCTATGGCAAAGTCACCGCTATTCCATTTGTTCATCTGCTTACGTATTCTATTTGTAACACTGCTCCAGATTTCTTTCTGTTTTTAACAGTGATTCATGAGTGTTACGAAGACGGAGACAGTTTGTTATAATATTGCTCACATTATCCATGAGAACTACCTCGGACATGAATGGGACTATACATAATAACCAGCACTTCAGTAAGGGTTTCCCCCTCTTGCCAAGTGCCAGCTGACATGATGTCTAAGCATATGTCTGTATGGGATTTTGCCAGCAGACGAGAGCATGCTCTGCCCTCCCTTTGAGCTGGTTGGAGATGCACCGGCTCTGCTCTGGCAGCTGAGTAGCTGCAGTTAGCATGTTCCTAAGCCAGAACTAATAAGCTTGACTGAGAGGCAGGGTTTATTATCTTGGACTCAGCAGTATATTTAGTGTGGTTATGTGGCTTACACCGTAGAGCTGCTCTGTGTCCTGCAATCTCGACGCATGGGCAGAGCTTGCTGATGGTTCGTTGTGCAGAGCATGGTCAGTATTTGCTTGAATCTCCCTGCAAAAACCTGCTGGTCCATATCCTAATGGTTTCCTAACCCTGGTTCAGAGGAGCCTTCTGCCACACCACCAAGAATTTCCTGCCTAGTACAACTGGAGAACTATCTACAGATTTATTGTACAATTGCACACTTCTCAGTGTAACATCAGAAGTCTTATTTACATACCTCACAGTATTCTTGTTACCTAAATTTTGGTCGTTAGATTGCCACATGTTTAGTACGCTTAAGAAAAAAGACTATTTTTCGTCATTTGTCTTTTGTACAGCAGCCTAATAGGATAGATGATGTTGTGGATCAAGTTTTCAAAGTTTGAAATGAGACCTTAAATGGAGTTTGCAGAGCATGATTTAGTCATTTAAGTCACCATTTATGACAAAATCTGCTGTTTTCTCTGGGCACATACTTATAAAATAAAAGATTTTAAATACTTTACTTTAGAAAGTCATGTTTGAAAATGAAGTTAAGGGATTTTTTGCTTGCAACATGGCTATTTCTGTATACGTAGCTTTCTTTCATTTGCAATGTTTGTGTTTTCATTTGTGATTTCTGGTACTCTTACCATGTGTGTTTCTTTGGAAATGTTGATGGCTGTATCTTAATTTTGGTCAATGAAGAAATTTTGCTGATAGGATATTTAGTAATATCTTCACTATGTAACAAAAGACTGCTCAGTGTTAATGTTACTGTTTCCATATGTAATTATAATATTAATAGATTTAATTTATTTCTCTTTTAATTTTTATGAATAGCCAAAAGCTCTGGTTTTTTTACAAATAGAATCAAAACTAGAGCTAAATTCTTCACTTTTGCTGTATCTGCTTTATGTCTTTGTAGCAGTGCAAAGAAGCAATGAACCTAGTTATAGATATGCTGAATATTCTTTCTCAGGAGTAGTGTTGGTGTATCCCTGATGGTTTAAGGGCATAAATGAGGTACTTTGTGCAGCTGGTAGATGTGGAGGAGGGATATCGGGGCCAGGAGGGTATCTCTGGTATTAATGTGTCTGATTTCTTCCAGCACAGTGATCCCTTTTGATTTGCAGCAATTTGTGCAATACAGAACAGCTTTCAGGTTATCTTTAATTATGCCTGTGGACATTTTGGCCTGGAAAATGAAATGAGGCTTTAGAATCACCTTTCACTCCCAGCTGTGCTAATTTGAAACTTTCAGCAGCTTGTTACCCACTTGTGAGTGTAGGGATCATGTTTCTGCTCTCAGGAAAGACGCTGAGCATGCAGCATCCTGGGCTTCAGTAGAAGGTGCAGCTGGCTCTCAGTCTTTCCGTCAGAGCTCTCACTGCTGTCAAGATGGAATAACAACATATCCTATATATACATATACATATAATCTGTAATAGCATGTATCTTCAGATCAAATCTAGATTTGAGACAATTCACGGAACCTGAAAACCTGTCTTTGAGGTTTTGTATTGATATGGAATACAGTGAAAGCGCTGCGTTAGCAACATGGTAGAAACAGAGTTTATGCTAAAACCGGACAGAGCCATTATCCTTATACCAGTGCTCGCAGACATGTATAGAATAAATTGATTGATGGTAAGATTCATCAGCTTTATTAAAGTTTCTCAGAAATTATTTTTTATAATTATGCCACTTCCTAGGGATATTTTTCAGTGTGTTATGAAGATGACATATCCTATTTGTAGTGCATAATGTGAAAAAAATCATTTTAACATGACAGTGTCCTAATATTTAGACTTTCAGGTATGATATTTAATTTTCACAGTCTATAGCAAATAAAAAAATAAGATTAATTCCACATGGAACTGCAAGAGGTGATCTCAGCCATGTCATGCTAAGTCCCAGAACCAACAGTTCTTTTAAGTTCTCAAGACTTTAAAATTGAGTGTAGCGCTCACAGGAAGTACATGAAAACCTTGTGACTGAGATCAGAGGTAAAACCAGCTATAACAGAGCAGTATGTAAGCGAGTTTAGCTGCAATTGTAGTCTCATTGCTGCTTGATTGTGGGTGATGAGGTTGCATCTGCTTGTCTTTTTTTTTATTGGAATTGCTTTTTTGTGTACCAGTCTGTGCAAAGCACTGAGACTTTGAAATTCAAAATAAAAGTAATCTTTAAAAAAATAGTCACTTTTCTAGTTCCTTTTTTTTCCCTTAGAAAACAAATAGGTCTGTGTTTTTTTTTGTTTGTTTCATATTCCGTACTTTACATCAGTAAAACTGCTGAAAATTACATTACACTGTGTTTATTAAAGTTGTTCTTCTATGCAGTAATACACATAAGACATACTGCCTTAAGGATTAAGTTAAGCTCTTTTGTCAAGCCTGTTGGTATGGCAGGATTGTTAATCTTTAACTGTCAGAGTCTGGTTAGATCCTTCTTTAGACTGAGGCCATGTCTAAGTGCAAAGAAATTAAAATGAATCAACTCTCCTAGTATTTACGCCTTCATATTTTTGCACAGAGCAATCAATAAAAAGAGAGACTGTATTAGACATACACATTTCTACAAGAAGATTGCATTTCAAGCTCTTATTTATCAGCATCATAATTTGCTTTATGTTTATGCTTGTAAAATATGAAGACAAAGTTGACAGAAAGTGTTCAAAATATTTAATTCATGAAAACGAAATGTGCAGTGGATGACAGCTCATTGAAAGGACAGGGGAAACTCTGTGAACCTACATTTGCTAATTAAAATTCCATAGTTATCTACAGTATGTTCATGTTTTATTACATCAGTAATTACTCTTACATTTTCCTTTCAAATTACAACATTAAGTCACAAAAGAAGAGATGTGCTATAGTTGCAGCATATTTAGACAAGGCAAGACTTGAAACAAAACTGTGTGGAGAGAATGGTGAAGCTGGGAGGCAAAGTTAAGTTCATTGTGAAAGATTAAAGCTAGTATTTTAGCCCCAACAGGGTATAAAACTGGTAGTAAGGAGCCACAGTATTGTGCTACAGATAGCAAAGGTTTACTATGGGTAGCTTTACCATTTAATTCAGGTTGTCCTAGCTAAAACTTGTGAAGAGGATTTTTTTAAGAATTATCTGATAACAGCCAACTAGTGCAATTTGTGCAAATATTCATTCAAAGTGATAACAGAATCATCCAATGAAGTGATACTGGTTGTACGTTGAAGCAGTAGGTAAAATATACTAGAAAGAAGCTTTGGAGTGTGGTAGATGCCTAAATTGAACTTTTCTAATCAGGCTATATTTTTTGAAATAATAGGAAAATAAACCCTCAACAGATAACAATTTTCTTTCGCATTCTCCTTCAAATACAGTTTCAAGTGGCTGTTTTTATGTTTTACACACATATAACCTTCCCGTTTTCTGAAACAAGAGGTTCTTTCCCTCAACTCATTAAATAACAATAGTTGATACTTACATATCACCTTGCTTCTGAAGATCCCCAAGTGCCATAGAAGCATTAAATGGAGACTCCTGCCTTAAAGTACAGGCCTATTAATTCCTTATGACATAGGGGGGGATAGTGAAACAAAAAAGTTCAAACCAGAGTTTTGACCCCAAGTATCCAGCCAGGAATTTCAGGTAGGAGTTTGAAAAGTGCCAAAGTGTTGAAAACTGAGGGGACTCAACTTTGGGACAGGTGCACAAGCAATCTCTTGAGATACCTGGCTTTCATGTGTGGCCTGGAAGTGAAATTTCAGACCTTGTTCTGTGTAACACTGAAGTTACGTACAGTGGATTGGAAGAGTTATGCTTCTGAAATGTATTCAAGATACCTGTTCTGCTGTGTAGAGCTGCCCAACAGAAAAATACCTAAGTGCACCTTCAGTCTAGTCCTTTTGCTTGGACAGGATCATGGTGGAGAATGGTTTAGCCCAGATAAAAGAAAACAAAAGAGAATGCAATTTGTGGTCTTGAGTTGGGGAGCTTATATGGAAGTGGTGCGTAAAGCATTTGAGTTCCTTCTCCAGAAGCTGTTGAAGCACCTATTTTGAGAAGCACTTAAACTGGAGGTGGCAGCATTACCTTGTAACTTTCCAAAGAGGTTTCAGATCTGCTTTACCGAACTGTCTGACTCTTGGAACTTCATCCTATGTGGCAATGCTAGATGTCCTGTGAGGCTACCAGATTTAGCCCCTGTCAGATCATAGCCAGGCACACAGAAAGAGATCCTTAAATGCAGATTTATATGGTGGCTGAACAAGGCTTTTGAACATCACACTTCTGGTTTTGGCTTTCAGGTTCTGCCAAAGTGTCATCGACTATGTCTGAGATGCTGAGATCTCACTCTGAATTAGTACGCAGGCACTTAAATAAATGGCCTGAATTTCAGAGCATGTTGACCCACATGCATTTTGCAACAAGTCTGGTGACTTAGGGCATGTTAATGCTTTAAGAATGGTATTTGATGTGTGCAGCAGGGCTGCACAGTATTTTGGCTCCAATAAACTTTAAAGGTGTGTGCAAATATGGGCGCTGAACAGTGTTAAATAGGCACCCTCGGGTCCTTAGGGAAACAGTGTATTCATCATACTGGCACCAACTACTGATACAAAATTCATTAATTTATTAGGCCTTAAAAATATTTGGTATATATTTTGTGTTGTATTGTGTTATGCATTTGGTATCTATTATATGAAGTTGTATTAAAAATACATTCTGTTTAAAATCAAATACATTAATTTCAGTGATGGGGAGAAGAATCACGACAGCACATCGCAGGTTTCTCTCTGCATATTCAAGTAATTCCATCGTATTTTGGTGTAAAGAAAAATAAATTCCTTGCCTGACTGCAGAAGACGATCAACAAATAGGATGATTTAAAACATACTTGAGTATAAATGTTGTGCTTGTATAAAGTACCTGACTAATAGTTTTGGAGCATGAAGTCTATCACAATCCTGAGAAACAAGAACAGTTTGGGAAGAGCAGGAAAAATCTTGCCGTATACCCGGAAAGATCATCTTCAAGAGCAAAGGTAAAAGTAGTCTTAAGACTGTCAGCTCAGTCCTTAACCTCTCTGTGAATGATGATCCAGAGTTTCCTTGGACATTGAGTTGTAGAAAAATCACTTGTGGTGTGACTGTATTTGATCCAGTAGATGAAAACAGTAGGTCTCCTGTAATTCTGTAGACTATAAGGGCACCCACTGTATGCTCAGTGTTTAGATAGCCCTTGGTTTTCTTTGCCTGAAATTTGCAAAGTGTAAAGAGCAAGTACAAAAATTATAGATACAGGAACACAGATACAAAAAGTTTCAGTTAGATTTTGTAGTGAGATACGAGCAACTTGGTACAGAAATACAGGATTTATGGAGTATCATCTTTGAAAAAAATTAAGATCTTTCAGTCTTAACATTATGCAGCTGAAGTCTAAATGACCTCATTTTTCTTTGCTTTCTGTGGATTAGGGGTAAATATTTTTCTGTTCGCTTTCAAAGGATAAAAATAAAGATAGGATAATTCCATTCTTGTTATTTAAAGTAGGAAACTTGGAGGAGAGAACTGCAAGTAGTGAATCCTGTTATCATGGATAACAAACCTGCACTGAAAGCTGCACTGCACAGCTTTCAGGGTGAAGGTGTACAAACCAGACCATTCTGATTAGATGCTGAAACACACATATTCCTGCCACAGAGCTGCAGCTTAAGCCAGATAGATGACTTGCAAATGGTGAACCCTGACAAATAATCCATCAAGTGATGTTGAGACTCTGTCGAGCAAGGCAGTCTCAAGCAGCCTTTTTTTTTTTTCTTTATTCTAATCTGTCACTTCTTGTGCATCTCCTAACGGTCTTATATTGGCAGACATTCTTGTAACTTTCTGTGTCTTTGTATCTCTTGGGAGAACAAAAGCAGAGCATTGGGTGACTAAGGCTGTTCCCACACGCTGCTTTGCAGAGCTAGGAAGAGGCACACAGGGTCAGGAAATGCTACGAATGAAATATCGTTATTCAAAGAGCCCAATCTTGCTTCTGCTAAAACTGTGGAATTCTCCCCTGAAAGTCAGCAGAAGCAGGATTAGGACCCAGGTCCACAGCCCAAGCAATTGTTATTAGCAGAGGCTGCCAGTGCTGTGGGCACGTGCCTGTGAGACATTAAGCATCAGCTGCTGATCACCTAATACACCACCTCTCTTATGTTGGCATATAGACTATTTCCTCGTTCTGCTTTGAAGTGTTGAAATCTATACATCGATAAGATTTGAAGACAGAAGGGCAAGTAGCATGCAGGGTCAGGTTCTCCCCGTCAGATTCATACGGATTAGGGAAAAGAGTGGGAGGCTGCAATCTAGGGCTAATAATTGGTACGTTCCAAATACTTCCTACACTGAATGTTTCTAAAAATCTTTGTATATGTGTCTCATTGTTAAAGGAGCACGAGAACTTAGAATATCACAGAAGGAATTGGAGCCAAATTGTTAATACAGAATTGGGATCAGGGAAATAATTATATTACTTTTAAACATTTTTTAGGATTCTCTGCTTAAAGGGTGACAGCTATAGAAGGTGACGCTGGTTTGTCTATCAGCAGGTCTAGATTTTAATAAAGTACACACTTTGGCAATGCTTGCTGTCACGTTATTCTGATAGTGTCTGAGTAATGACCATTTGTAAGGAATTCCCATTTGAGGGTTGGTGTTTCAGTGGTCATCCTCAGATCTGAGGAAATCTGTGTGGTTTTATGAGCGGTGCCAGGATTATACTATGGAGGGACACTGAGTCTCTGTCTTTTCATACTTGAAACTAGCACTGAGCTCAAGTCCCAGTGGTGCCCTGAAAGGCCAGAACTTGCTTTCATAAAGCACTGACCTTTCTTCTTGATTATCTTTGTGAACTGGTGTTGTCTTTCAGTTAATAGAACTTTGTAATCTGGGAGCTAAGAGGGATGAAATAGAAGTGACAGTTTTTGCTGCTGGTTAGATGTTAATGTGAGTCCTGAATGCCTTTTAAATATGTTATTCTAAATCTGAGGAAATGGAGAAGAGCACTTATGTGTATGAGAAAGGATAGGAAAACAAACAAACAAACAAGCCATTTGTCTGATGAGATTGAAGGATGTGTCACTCAACTTGAAACTGGGGATACAGGTACAGAAACCTTTTATGAATGCAAAAATACAACGTGTTATACTTTTGTATGCTTTTTTGAGAGATCGACTACTTTAAATATAAGCCTTGTTTGTAAATGTTACTATACTGCAACTGACTTCTGGTTTAGTCCTATAGTTGAGACTGAAAGAGAAATTCAAACAGCAAAAATATTTCTGGAACTAGACTGTATCACTCTTGGCCCCTGCTGAGAGTCAGAGCAGCTCTATGCTGTCTCTAAATTTATACTCTTCTTTTAGTATTATCCATTGTTATTGTAAACAGAATAGTTCAATTCTGTACTATTGGATGCAGCTTATACTAATGGCTAAGGGAGAGGTTGGTGTGAAGGCATTCTTGGACACTTCACAATGTCTGCCCACTTGAACACTCCTATTTAATATTTTAAAAGTATGAAATGGGCTTAGTGTAAAATAGAACCAGGCTAACTAGTCTTAGTTTGAAATCTTTGGGTGTTAAGACTGCAGCATTTCAAGATGAATGTGTCTGAATGTGCCCCAGGTTTCAGAGAGGGTGCCCTGTCCCAGGAAAATTAAGGCTCCACATCCTGAGATGTTGCAGGCTTCCCATCAGTAAGGCATATGGTTGGCAACTTTACAGAAGTCAATAGCAGGATATTTTACGTGAGGGCTGAAACAGTGGTGGTGAAAGCTCCATGTCTCCTAACCACTGCACTAGCTCTCACTTTTAAACACTCAACTCTCAGTCCTACAGAGGCTGTTGAGAAAGAGTGAAGATATAGGACAAATGCTATCAACACCCTCATCTGACCAGAAATTCAAAAACCCCAAGGAGTCCCTTTTCCTGTGTTAAGCTGTTCAAACATTGCTCTAAACACTCACTGTGAATATATTCTTCTAGGAGTGATGTTTTCTACATGATGCACCTCCCATAAAATAGTGCTGAACTAATGCTTTGTATTGAAAGCAGCATTTAAAGAAGGCAAATTATAGTTTGGCTTTAGCAAGTAATGTTTGGCAGTTCATTTGCTTTTTCAATACAGAAATGAAAATAATATGACAGTATGTGAGAAATTGTTTATTCAAGGCTGTACATGAAGTAGACTGCTACAAACAGACCTTGCTGTTGTTTCTGGCAATGGACTAAATGGCTCCGAGGGCAATGTGAACAGGACACAGTTACAGAATAAGGTGTTTATTTATGTTAACATTACTCCTTTAAGACTTGCAGAGCAGGCTCTGAGGTGCCAGGTGCTTTCGAACACAGGACCTGTTCTATTGATTGTTCTTTCAGCATGATATACGTAGCACTTGCATAGCTCTTCCTAAAGTGCTTTGAGCCATTAGGGTAAAGAGTGGATCAGTGTTATGACACTTATTTTAAAGATGAATGATGAAATTCAAAGTGATGATTTCACAATAAACTAGGCAGCCTATGGGTTCGAAGTGATCCAGAGTTGTTTCTGAGACTGAAAGGCAGCCTGCATTGTTTGCTTGGGGTTTCTCTGTTTCTTGGCCAGTGGCTGACCAGGAGGATCCTGACACCCGACAGCTGATCCAGAGGTACAGCCTGGCTAACTAGGATAAGACTTGCTCAGTTCACATCTGTACCCACACTTGCTGGACCTGCTGCATGGCTGCTGTGGTTGGTTGATGAAAGGCAGAAAATTCTTATTTGTTTAAGGGAGCTGACTTGCAGCCATGAAATGGGATAGAGAGTGAAATTAGGTATTTTTACTTCTGTGTTAAGCATTTGTCTACCAAGTTGCGTAACTCAAGTGTTAGGTGCTGAATCCAGGTGAAACATCCTCATTCTTGGAAAACTATATGGAGACCGTCACAACTAAGTGTCTGTATTTTTGCATGCAATTGTCATGTTCTTTTTCTGTGGAACAATTCCATGGTGTTAATTTTTATTTTACCCGATGTAGCATATCCATCTGCAAAAGCAGCAGGCATTCTTTGCTGCCTTTGCCATTTAATCCAGTGGTGCATGTGAAATCACTGGTTTTGAAGATACGAGGGAGAGGACACCGGACTTGGTATTTTCTCACTGATAAAGCTTTTGAAAAGATTCTTCCAGCTTTTGAAATAGCTCGGTTGTGCCTGTTCAGATTTGTGTTCAGAGTGCTTCATCTTCTTATTTGCAGTAAAAGTGAGGCTATGGATGGGAAATGTAGTGTTGGGATATGGGATGGGATACAGATAGGATGTGTAATTCACCTGTAGTGAATTTGTGATACACGCTGGATTTGGTTTGTAAAAAGAAACGGTCTGTGCTTTGAAGCCAAATGATGACAATATAAATCAGCTTATAGTTGTATTGTAGCTGTGTTTACCTCAAATTATTTTGAGATGCCGGTGCTAAAATGGGACGTAGGGAAACATTTGTTCTGAAGTCAGAGAAACTAGCTCCTTGGTCTTCTTTCAGTAAAGGTTAAATCCTGTATTGGAAGAACAGTAGTCTCAAAAATGCCAGTTGTACTTTATATATCACCTCAGTGTAACCGTTTTTTTTCAAAAGTTCTTTTTTCTGTGTGTTATTTCCTCATCTCATTGCACCTCAGTGCAGTCTGTTGCTGTGCATTCAAATGAAATATACCATTAAGATATACAATACTGAAAGCCTCTGCTCTACAGTCTAGTGAGAGGCATTTTCCCTTTTACTATAGATAGTGATAATGTAAGTCTGTAATCTCATTAGTTTGAAAGAACCACTCCATAGCACTTGGGTGCTTTAAAAAAAGCAAGAAATAGAAGAGACATGATTAAGTTTGTAAAAATTGGAAGAAAAATGTTTCTTTTGAGGTAACAATACACTTACGCTACTTCAGTATTAATGTTCTGGAAGACAACGGAAGTCTTCAGTTTTGAAGTTAATTTGCCTGTGTCCTGCGTGAGAAAACTTGGTGTTTTACATTAATATGTTCATGATACAACTACAAATGGCAAGTTGATGTTTTTTACTATTTGTAATTTGCCTTTCTGTCAATATTCTTTATGCTGTTTATCTTCTCACCCTCTGTGAGAGAAGTTGGTAACTCCATTTTTGTTTTAGCTCCAATGTTTATGATTATTCTCAGGTGTGTATTGCTACTCTTGGCAACTACAGAATCTGTCAGCTCTTCATAGACATGTTTAGTAAGTAGCATTATTGTTCTATCCAAGCATTTAAATTTGACTGATGAGTTCATCTATAAGGCTTTTGCAAAAGTCTGTTAAATCCATTTATTTGATATTCTGATATAATTGCCTGTGCTTGTGTTAATGCTGTTTTCCAGAAGATTAAACATATGCTATAGAATCTAAATTCCAGTTTTTGAAAGAAAAGCGATGAAGATTTTCATTTTTGATTTAGATAGAAAATTAAGCTTGATAGAGGACAGACAAGAAGCAAGTCTGTCAGATCAGCTTTTCATGTATTAGTTATTCACCTGAGCAACTTTGCTGTCTGGTTTGTAGGTCCATCCCGTGCTTCTGGATGTCACAAGTCTCTTATCCCTTTCTGCTACTCTTAAATGTAAATGTCATCTTACATTTGTTTCTCAGACTGTTTTGTTGAAAACATGGAAAAAGGCTAAAAGTTCCGTCATATTTATCTTAATCCAAATTATTTTCAGTAATTGTATTTTCACTCCTCATTGATTCTAATGGGACATAATGTATTATATGTGCCCTAAAATCAATATAAAATACAAAGTACTATTTATAGAATTATGAGTTTTAAGAAGTTAAATATCCATTATTATTCATGAAATGCTGTATGTGTTTTATCAGCCGCACAGTATAATTTATCAGATATTGTACATTGAATCCCATTGGAATCAATGAGAAATGGATATATGACTATTCACCATGCTCATTTTGTGTAATGTTTTGGTTATTTAGAGCTGCTAAGTGTTTATTACTGAGAGTATATTTCTGCATGTACTGCAGGTACCCTTAAAACTTACCACTCAAAATGAAATGATTTGCTGTAGTGGCATTTCTGATAGGTACATCATGTCACATCATGTCTTGTCTTTCTTCCCCTTCCTGTCCCTTATTTTGTCCTGTCACATATATATAGTATGAATATGCATTTGGAGAGCGGTGGTGATGATGATGGGGTTGCAGATGTGTATTGATGTAAGTTTGATCTGCTCGTGGAGTTTTGCTGTAGAGAAGAACTTGGTTGTGCTGTAGGTGGTGAAGGAGGTCCATGGCAGCTGGTCAGTGTGAGAACTTACTAATATGTCATGCAAGAGATTTATGGTAGAAGACGAGCCATATTAAGAAACAAGAGGAAGGACAGTCAGTAATCCTAGGATTATAGTAGCATCACCTTGAATATAAATAGTTATTGACTGTACACTGCTCTCCAGAAGGACACATGCTTATTTAATGTATCAGGTTATAGAGAACTATATCATTACTTGGAAAGTTACAGTCTGAAACCTGCTCTTTCTTCTTGCCCTTTTGTAAAGCTTCATCCTGTGACTCTCTGAAAAACTGTTGGCCTGTAGGTACAGTAGTTATTTGCCTCTTTTGACAGGAATGCATATGGTACTGTATTGTGGCCCCTCGCTCCACCTCCTCTGAGACAGTTCTCTAAAATTCAGTGCTTTCCCATACTATCTACTGAAATGCATGCTGCAGCAGTGGTGGTGTCTTCTGGTATGTTAATAACTAGTTTTTCCTTAGGGTTATCTTGGCTTTCATCCTGAATATCAGGTAGCCCAATATTGTGAACACAACATTAGGCATTCCAGGAACGTAGACAGCACTTTCATCTTGTACTTGGTTAGAATTTATCAAGTGAAAATGTCTTGCATTGGATTCTGAAGTCCTCGAGTCAATACCAAATTCATCAGTGATTTCTATGGGGCATCGTAAGTGACAGTAATAAATACTGAAATATGTTCTGTCATAGTTTTCTATTCTTTTTGTTATTGATCAAAAAAAAATGCAAACTTGTGCTTGACTTTGGGACAGGCAACCTGTTGTCTCCAGGAAGCTAGGAGATACATTTCCTCTTGCTTTGTTTCCCAAGAACTTCCGGTTATGTAGAATTGAAAGCCATAGTCCTGCCAGCACATATGCGTAACTTCAGATGTTGACCTGTTCTAATAGTTGTATCAGTAATTTATTTAGTAATGTACATGACAGACACAGCTTGTACAGCGGACCCACAGATTTAAAACCAAAGGATGCTGTAGTAGAAGCTAAAGGACTGAGTTGCTCTAGCTTGAGCTGTAACAGGCTGGTATCTATAGTATAATGTATTTTGACTGGAGAGCTCTATAGGGATATACACATTGTATATGATCATATAATACATTATTGTAATTTGCACACTGAAAACTATTTTGATTCCTGTAATATGGGAAAACCTGAAATATGGAGGAACTTGTGTCGTGAATATTAACACTCTAGTGTGGGGGTCCTTGAATTAGAAAATTGACTGGTTCATATGCCATCTGCTTACAGCTTTTAAGTGACTTGGTTAAATATGAAGTGCATTGCCTGTCTCCCGTCCTATACATTCATTAGCATAACCTCTGGCTTTTTGAAACCCAGAAATATTTGAGGTGTTGTAATTTTCCTTCCTTTTGAAATAAAACTCTATGATTTTTTTTTTTCTCCCAAGATTTCAGTGTAAGTTCTCAGCTGGCCTGAATACAGTCTAGTATCCTTCAGTCTTTTGAACACTTCTGCAATATTGGTCAAATGATTCCTACTGTCTGCCTGTGGCTGGAACTAACACAGTTCCCATTCTTTCCTCTGTAAGTTGGATCTTTCATTTTGGGTGTAAGATAAGTCCTTTTCGATGTTCTTATGTACTCTGTGCAAGATTTCATTGTTGTTATGCAAGTGTGTCTCTGAAGAAGTGGTATGCCCTTGTACTCACTTAGTTCTTGATATTTTAACTGTACATACAGAAGTGTGATACAGGCTCTGTTTTTCTGCACAGATTTGAGGAATAGAATATAATCCAAGCACTTTTTAGTGAAGAAGTATAGTTTCATAACCTCTGATAGCTCATTTACCCACTGGTGTTTTTGTATTGTAGAAGATCGGGATTGATATTTTGCTCCCTATAGCTGTAGGTTGAATGTCAGTGCAGCAGGTCAGCCCCTTGTGAAGATCTCTATGCTTATCATCACACCGGGGACTGCTTTGCTTGCAGTCCACCATGGGGTTGTCCTCTGTGGGGCTGGTGTGACCTAGCTGCCCTCCCTCAGGCATTTTCTCTCCCGTAAGCACCTCGCACTGTATGATCGAGTTGGCTGGTAGGTGGAGTGTGCTTTTGATCACTTTCCTTTCTTAACCAGGTTTTGATGTCAGGAAGAAAGTTGATGAGTGTTATTTTTTCTGATCCCTGCTGAATACCAATCACAATTGTGAGATGTGTTTGAAGGACATGAGTTGCCTTCCCACTTAGTGAAGAAATTTTCTTTCAAAATTGTCCCATGTCATTATCCATTATATCTTCTAGTGCTGGCCTTAAAACTTTAGACTTTTGCCGACTCCATAAGTGTAGTTTTCTTCTTTCATATTATAGTGTAATGCTCTTTAAGAAATTTCACATTTTCTTGCATTTAGCCCTTTCTTTTTTGCTTTCTACTTCTTGATTGCTTAGTTAATCCTGTTTCATGTTTTGTTTTACTTCTGCCTTTCAATTTTCCTTGACTTCAGTTGTGTCTTTATGCTGAGTACATCTTGGAGGCTTATGATACTGATCAGGGCTTACGAAGCTGGTTTTCCCTGTTACATATAATAAGGATGAACACCTCAGCTTGATTCCGCCTCAGCCTTCCATGTCTTTAAACGGGAATTAAATCTGAGCCCCGTAACTCTAGCTGATGCTAGACATCATGTCCATAGTCTAACTACTGCAGACAGTTTACCTGTTCAGAAACAGATGGGGATTTGGAGGATCATAGCTACTTCACGACCACTGTCCAGTTTCATGGTACTCAGCTCAAAAAAGTTGTGCCTCTGGAGTAAATCCAGTCAGGCATCCAGCCTGGAGCTGTGCAGAATTTCTCAGTCATACGTAATTATGCCAGTCTGTCTTTAAATCATATTTCTGCAGGTGCATTTGTTTTGTCACAGAGAGCCTTAATCCTAGAAAAAGGTGGTTTGAATTTAAGCATTGAACAAATGTATGGTTAATTATCTCCCCAAAATACACTGTAATAAAAGTGAAGTTAATTTTGATGCTAGGCACCCAATTCTTTATGTTAGTTACTAAATAAAAGGTATCCTGTATGGTCAGTTATTTGCAGCCGTAAATATTCTTTGTTGTTATGTATCAAGTGTTTGTATTGATAGTTTGTCTGTTTGAATATAGTTGTAGATATGTTCTGACAGCTGTGAACATTCATTTTTTCTATGTAGGTGATTACATGGAGAACAAAACTTGCCTTCTAAAAACCTAATGACATTGAGTGTCAGGAATATTACAGAATATAACAAATGTTATTTTAGCTATTTAATGGATAAATTAATAGGCTGCACCTTTGCACTTTTTAATGGGCATTCATAAATAACCTATGGGAGAGAGGTAATCCTTCTGAGCATTGCAATATGCTATGCTAAAATGAGGCTGTGGTTTGGTGACTGGTTTGTGGAGGAATTAATGCCACTGAGTATACAAAATTAATATGCAGTATATTTCCCTGTGTTTTGAAGATCAAAGAAAGTATAAATATGAAAACAAATAGGTTCTATTTACTTATTTCGCTCTAAGATAAAAAGGAATCCTAAGTGAAATTAAATTTATTTTAGTTACTGATTTAATATCAAATCATTTGCATGCTAAGAGTGTTTCTTCAGTTGTTTTTAAGTGAATGGAATGGATCTGAAAGTGTTGCATATAGTTTGTATCCTGTATGTGTTTACCAGTGAGCCATATTATAATAGTAATGAGAGGGTAAGTTTCTTTCACCATTCTCCCATACTATGCAGTATACAAAGCGATCAGCTTTAAAGAAAACATACTTTGGTGTCAGTATATCTGTTTTCTTTCTTAGGGAGAACCTACCAGAAAACAAAATCATTTAAAAAAAATATATTAAGGTTTTTTTCATTTTAGATATTTCAAAAACAGATTTTCCTATTTTCTATTAATGTGTTTTGATACTTGGAAAATGGTATATTTTTTAAAAAAAGGTGTTGCATTTAAAAATGAAAGATTGCATTTTAGTAAAGCCAAATAAACCTAATACTGAGGGAAAAACACTTTTCAGGAAGCTTAGGTGTTTTTTGAAAAAATGTTAACAATTTTCAGAACACTGGCGTTTTGCAAGGTTTTCTGTGAAGAGAATGTGTGTTCGAATTCTGACCATCGTTAGTATTTTGCTTTTCTTCTAAAGGAAACAGATAATAATGGCTGTCATGGGATATTAGTTTGAGAGGTAGAGATGTGCCATTAAGAACTTGTATTTATCCAGCTGAATCATTCATTGCCTTTCACAGTGCTGTTATAAGGTTGTAAGTATGACTATGAAATATATAACTGAAATATTTACCTACATTGGTATATTTTTCAGTACAGGACTCTTTTAGCTCCCTCCAAGCAGTTCTCCATCCCTTCTCACTACCCCTACCCCCAGGTGAAGTTGCCTGCACTGTACAACTTCTGATTCTTAAAAGAAAACAAACCCCTGACAACCCCAAACTTCCTTTATAGTGTGTAACTTTCTATTATGAGCAAACACAATGCAGTAATTCAAGTTCCAAGTTCCGACGTCAGTGCTGTGTGTTATAGCATGTCAGGGGTTCAGTGAATAATCGGGGCAAGTCACATTTCTCTGTAACTAACATATCTGGTATTTTCAACTCTACCATACTTTTCAAACTTTATGAATTTTTAATGATGGCAGCATTTAATTATGTGTTCAAATTTCAAAGATTGTGTTTATCATGAATTTTTTACTAGTATGAAGATTTTATTCAATTTTTTTGTTCAGTATAGAAGATTTTGGGAAAGGGGACTTCAGAATCGGTTTTAATGCCTAACTCACTTTGACTTTCTATTGCTTCACAAGCCCTCGGGGAGGCATAGTGTTCAGTCAAATAATGCATAATACTGTATTTTAGAAGCATCATTGCATTGTCTGTCTGAATGCTTAGGGGTATCTCATGGATGGAATAGAGCAGCATGCAAGTGCTAACTCAGATGATGCTGAGAAACTATACCATGACTCTGCTGTTGAGGCCCCCTCCTCTCAGCCACTGTCCTAAGTCTTACTCCAGAAATGTCCACACGCTTTGGAGAATATTCAGTGATATTGAAAGATACTGGCAGGGAAAGTAGACCATAATTACAACTACATTTCAGTGAGGTACTTAAATTTGTGAGTTTGTCTGTTGCTTTAATGAGAATAATTAAATATTTGAGCACATGCTTAACTATTGCGCTAGTGAAAGCTCTAGTAATAAGTGCTGGACTCCTGCTTATCCTAGTCTGATTCCAAAATGGCATCGGCTTCCCCCGGTGCCTGTAAATGTTGTCAGCGTGTTCCGGAAGAGATGGCCTCTCTCTTTAGGAATATGTGGCTACTTAAATCTGCACATGGGTAGCTTTTGATTAGTTACTGTCGACACAATGTAATCCGTAAAAGTGGTGTTAGTAGCTTTGTATCCAGAACTGAAGCCCTTGGCATAAAAAGGGCTCCTTCTCCCCCACTTCCGGTTTCGTGTTGTACCTTAATGATAAGAAAATGCATAGATTTTTGTTCATTTATGGTCAGAGTCTCTTTGAAAAAGATCAAAATAAAGGACAATATCTGTTGGTTCTACCAGAGAGATCAATTGTAACTCTGTGTAAATCAGCATACAAGCCACAGGTCCTACAAAGCATAGATTGTATAGTGGGTTTTTTTTAAGAATAGTCAGATTCTAATTGTTACATTTGGTTGTATGGGTCAAGCTGTGCTGAACTGCCCTTTCTTAGATGCAGTGGTTTGCTGTGAGTGGAATGTACAAATTTGCATTGCTTTGGCCAGAGAACTAGAAAGAAATGAGCTCTGAGGTGTTGGTGAGTAGTGTCTCTAGGGAGTTGCAGCAGAGAACCTTTTCTGTTACTGGCTGTTTATTTTAGAGCAGAGGTGGGAAACCAAGCCTAAATGTGCCAGGAACTCTACAGACTTGTAATAAGTACATCAGTTCCCAGACCTGAAGAATTTGAGGATTAAGTAGGATGAAAGACAGTAGGTGAGGCAAGAAGATGCAAGGTAAAGCATAAAGTAACAGTCGGGTGACTGTTTCAGTACACTTGCATCTGAACTATGAGAAGTTTTTGTAAGTGCTAGAAGTATTACAGGTACTGTTTATCTCATGTTGGTACAGTTATGTAGTCATTTAAATAAATAATGTAACTATCAAACACCAGAAAAAAGTCACGAAGAAAGATGAAGCATCACAGACTAAACCAAGTAACCGAATTGCCTACAAATTTCTGTCCTGCTTAAAAGTGCCACTGCAGTGGAAGATTCCTACAGTACTGCAAAATGTTTCGAAGGCTTTAAATTCCTGTGATCCGAAGTGATCTATCTGTTAGTAGATATGAGGTTCTCAATACAAGTGTGAGGTTATATGCCTGTGTGTGTCACTCCTGGTTAGGCTGAATGTGTATGGAAGATAAAAAAGAACAAAGTGTTTTACAGTGTTTTAAAATATACTGTGTGAGATTAAGGTTATTAACTACTTACTAGGCTGCAAAGGAAGGCTGAAATATTTCTTCAGAGCACTGATACCAAAGCAACATATCTGATGCATGTGAAACATCCACTGTGGGGATTACCTCGTATATCAGGTGCATCGTTCATTTAATGTCTGTGTGCCTGTTGCTTTCTGAGATCAACCATCCTTTGTCCTTGTATTGGTTCTGATCCATTAAGAATACAAAAGGCTACATTTGTCATATTACTCCAACATGTGTAGAAACGTCACTGCAGACACACAGAGAAAGTATCATATTTTGGAGTATGCAGTTAAGTAGTGGCATCTGAATAGTAGAGAATTTTGGCATAATACAGTTAATTTTTGAAGCACATTCTGAAGGAGAAAGCTTAATATTTAATAGAATATATTTTGAAAGAAAGATTCTGCCTCATTTCAGTTTGCCGTTGTGACACTGTGCTCATCAGCTGTGTAACACTGTAAGGTACTTCAGTGTCTGTCAGACTCGTAATCTGATGAGCTATACTTGGAATAAACCTGAGTTGATGAAACAATCAGTGAGCCTTTGGCACTCTCAGAACTGATTAGTGAAAATCCAGCCAGTCTTTTCTCATGTGACGCATAACACTGTGCTGTATATACTAAGGCTGAATCATCAAGATTTTTCACTGTGACTGACCATTACTTAATGCTAATAGCTGCAAAGGGCATGATCGCCTCATTGAGAGAGGCAGTACATCCTTTCAAACGTGGTGGAATTGTGATTATGAAGGTACTTCAGTATTTGTTGACAGGTAACCATCTATTGTGGGGTTTCTTATTGATATTCCAAACAGTTCTGGTCATTTTTCCATAGATACCAGTAGTGCAGTGGCTGTTAAATGCATAGCAATGATTGATTCAAATTTATGCATGTTAATGTTCAGACTTTCTGTCTAGACTCCGTAAAATTAACCAGTCATCCACTGAGATACAACTGAATTTCAAGGTACTGCTTGACAAACTCTATTGACACCTCATGTGGCACACCTCCACAGAAAGCAGCGACTACTTGCTACATAGCTGATATGATACCCTATTCGTAATATAATATTCCATGAATTGCGCCTGTAATAAATGCACTTAACATGGTTCTGGGAAACAAGTATGCACTTTTCTGTTTGAGAAGGATTTGTACAAACCAATTGATGTGATTACTTACATGTATTAGATTATGGGATTGGTCCTGAAGTCTGTGGATTTACTTGAAAGTACAGTCAAGGTTCGTGACCTTCATCTGCAAGCAAGCAAGAATACTACAAAAGAAGCCGATATATAGTTGTGTAGTGTTATACTGAGTGAGTTGAACCAAAATCTGTCTAATAATTCAGTGAAATTCAGGAATGTCTTTGGCACTCTACATTAGTATCAAGTAATTATCTCCAGCTAAGATAAAATGAGGGTCAAGACTGCTTCTGGCTATTAGAGCTGGAGTGTTGCTTGCTTTATTGAACATGTAAATTTAAAGCTGCATTAGGAAGAGATGGAAAAAAAAAAAATCTCTCCAAAATTAATTTCATAGGGACGTTTTTGAAAGATTGGTGGCAAGCTGTTTTTAGAAGTTAAAAGAGGGCTGTTTGCAATTACCTGTATGTTGGTTGGATGGACACGAGCTGCCCTAAATTGATATTAGTTGACTGCTTCTGGTATTGAACTTAGTATCTCACATTTAGGGGTCTTAAATGGAAAGATCTCATCTCTTATTATAAGATAATGACACCAGGTTTGTAATTTGACATTTTGTAAAACTCACCAGAATGATATATATGGGAGAAAGATCATAGCCTTGTGTCTTATCCAGACATATAAAATTGTAAATGATGTCACTTGGTTAGTGAGCCTTGGTCTAGCCGTGCTGTCATGGAATCATTGTACCTACAAGTGATGGGCAACACCGTCTAAATGTTTTGCCTGGTACCCATAAATATTATAAATGCTATAAATATTGTTTGACCTATCTATCCTTTCTGACCATTAGATCTGACACTGACATAGCTGTGGACTGGATACTGCAGCACAAACGGATGCTGGGACCTTCCTGCCTAACCTTTCCTTGATGACAAGACCCTTTCCCTGCACAGCCATATTCTTCATCTGTGTTCTCCTCAAAACCTACAGATACTTTTTGCCGGAGTTGCATAGCAGCTCTGCTTTTGCTTTGGAGAAGGACATGCACAGCTCTACCCACGGCTCCTGTGGGCCCAGGAGCCTCATTTCAGCCCAGCCTGAGGCCGTCAGCTCCTGCCCAAGCAACACTGACGCCAACACTGTAGGAGTGTCAGCTTCCAGCTCTGCCCCAGTCCTGCCCTGCTGAGGCGGGCCCAAGCTGTGGGCTGACAGCCTGGGCTGGCCTCAGCACAGCTCCATCCCCGCGGAGGTGCCCAATGCCCAGGGCAGGGGCTGCCCCCGAGGTGTCCTGCTCCCTGGCTGGAATTCTGAGGCTCTGCCCTGCCGGCTCCCTAGGGACCCCCCATGCTCCTGCCCCCAAGGGAGCTGCTGGACCTCACTGGCACACAGATGCCACGATAGCATGGCAGGGTCGTTGCCTAGTAGTTTTAGTACAATTCAGTATTTTGTGGATTTAGATCCCTGATCTTACAGTGATATCAGCATATTAGCCATCGCGGTAGGAAGGAATCAGGCTGCACAGAACAGTATTAGTGTTTGAAACAGTTTGAAAATGTTCAAAATTTTAATGTGAGATTATTTTCGTCAGTGGGGAGGGTGCTGCAAACCTCAGCTAGTGGATTGTGTGACTAAGCCAATTTCTTTCCTGTGTGCATTCATTAACTGTGATAATACCATGAGAAATCCAGAGAGCTAGTTCTTCAAAAGTAGTTTGATGAAAATTCTCATTCATTTCAAACAGATTTAAGATCTAGCCCAAAGTATTTTAAAATCCACAATATTAAATAGGAATAATGGAAACTAGCATCTTTTGACTGTGACTTAGTCTTAGGTGAATGTATTGGTTAGCTGTTCATCACTACTGTGGTTCTCACCTGACTGTTTAAATTAGTATTTGTTTGGAGGTTTGTTACAGTTAATCAATTTTTCATAATGGCCCCTGTAAATCCAAATATAAAATATATATTCTCAGTTGTTTATATTCCTTTCTTCTAGCACAAGAAGAATGTTTAGAGTATGAATTTGCATCAGAGTATTTTATAAAGCAGAGTTTGTTTCAGGGCTATTTATTTCCTCCCAAGCCCTCTCACAAAGTTGCCATGGTAGAATTATGGATATTGTGATCTTTCTGTGAATTACTTGTGCAGTTGCCCCAGGAGAGCAACTTGATACTGGGCAGTGGTTTCGTAGATCATGGGTGCAAGGCAGGATTGCAGGAGGCATTGCCTAAGAATGCATCTGGAGATAACAGTGCTCAATGCTAGGGACAACACAAAGGCTAACACAGCTTTCCACACTCTTGACAGTTGTTGAAGAAACCCAAGGAGAGTAAGACTGTATGTGTATTCATCATAGCACATCACAGACTGTTTGGAAGTGTACTTTTCAGCTAGGAGGAAAAAACCTACAGGTATGTTGGTGTCACAACAAAATGTGTATGTGTGTTCATCGTAGCACATCACAGACCATTTGGAAGTGTACTGTTTCAGCTAGGAGGAAAAAACCTACATGTATGTTGGTGTCACAACAAAATGTTTCGAATATGTCGGTGTCCAGAATGTATCTGGCCACAGGAGGGGAAGATGTGGTATTTTATATTAAAAAGAAGTTTGGTTACCAAAGAGTTACTTTGGTATTTCAGAGGAACATTTCTGGATAGCGGGTAGGATGGTTCTGTTAGTGTGAGACATTTCAGATTTACTAGTAGATATTCCTGTCTGAGCACCTGTCCTGCAGAGGTCTGTTGCTTTGCTTCTCAGACAGTTTTGCGTTGTAAACATTTTGGTTCTTATCAGCCCTGTCAGGAAGCAGACAGTCTGCTGCTCTGTCTATACATTAAATTGTATTCTGAAAATGGAAATATTTGGAACACAAATGTTCTGAATAAATATTCCAAGCAGCACAGTGATACAAAGCAGCAAAAATAATAAAAATGCTAGGCTCAGACTTGCAAAGTGATAACTCCATTGAAAGCACTTCATAACTGTGTGTCTATTTCCATCTTCTGTAATTACACAATGCAGAGAACTGTTAGTGAAAAGTCTGTATGTGCAAACCCTGAGGAGGGCCTCGGTGAGAAGAAAAGTTTCCTTTATGTTGATAATCTTGTGCCTTTGATGTACAAACAAAAGAGAACTGCTTTTTTATGCCCTTTTTTATTTTATTAAGAACCCTGTTTTCCCCATTTCTGTTAAAATATGCCCTCTTTTGTTGTTGGGTCTAGTCTACGTGCAGGTTTTATTCTATTGTGTTCACATCCCTAATGGAAATAGTCATCTTCTGCCATGGGCATAGATGTATAGTGTCAAGATGCCTTATCCCAGAAATGCCTTTCATTCTTGTTTTCCCAGTCTAGCTTATCATGGAACAAACACCTTTATACCTCTAAGTCTGCATCCACATTAAGATAATTGTACTGCTTTAATTATACTTTTATAATTAAAATGATATGACTTTTGCATGTGCACTGTATTTCAGTGAACATGTTGCTTTTGAAATATTTTTGAAGATATCCATCTTATTCCTAGGATGTTTGTGTATAATCCTAGCTCTCACTACCAGTAGTCTATTATGTGTGTCTAAGTCCCTGATGGTGCATTGTATCCTCAAGTCATTGAGCCCTTTCTCTGTTCATAATGATACCACTGACCCCTCTGAGGCAATTCCTTGAAAGGAGATAACAGTTTTCCCCTGCCCTTGACCAGTAGACTGACTGGTGTGTTCAGCTTTCCTGAGGACACTGTTCTGTTTCCCTCAGGAATGCGAAAAAGTAATTTCCCCAGATAAGAGCCAAAAACCCAATTAAGCTTAGATTAAAGAAAAGAAGGATTTATTGGCATTTTATGGAACAGAGAGAAAAGGAAAGTAAAAGATAGGAGATATTAAATTGCCTGAAGTGGAGACACAGACTGTCCAGTCACTAACATTACTTTTCAGTTTACAGATCAATTGGTGGATTTTTAGATGGTTTTAACCATGTAACAGTAAAAAACATTGGCTCTCCCACAGCCCAGAGCCATGTCTGTCTTTTTCTGTCAGAGCTAGAAAGACTGTGACATGCTGTCTTTGAAACATTGTGTGTGGCTGGAAAACCCCCTCAGTGACTTGGTCTCTGAATTTGATGTGGAGGTGTCAGCAGTTACCAAACATGTTTTATTTTCCCAGTGGGATGCTAAAATATATGCAAATTGCACCAAGTGTACAAGATTTGAGTTTCTGTTTTCTTAGTACGTTCTATTTTAGTGCATGATTTTTTAACACCTTTCGTACAACATATTTCACATCTCGTGATCTTCCAGAGGATCTATTGTCTTCTCATCATCTATTTAAATGGGACACTAGGTACTTTCTAGCTTGAAACACAAGAAAACATATTATTTGCATATCTTTAATTAACCTTCTCTTTGTGTAGATTGAGATTGCCTTTAGTAACTGTCAGGTTTCTTGGCCAGTTGAATAAACAACTTCTTGCATGCATTTCAATTACTGCACTTTTATATTGCTAATGAGACTAAGCAAGGGTTTCTTGGAGGCAATCTTAATTTAGCGATTTCATTCACCTTTTTTATACAGGTACGGTGTTCCAGCTATGTAATTAATGGTGCCATCTCAGCTTTAGAGATGGATAGAGAATCAAAAATCAACCTGACAGATACATGGGGTATAATTCAAATTGTGAAGGCATGTTAGAAATTAGCTTAATTTCGTACCACAGAGTCCCAAACTGCTTTACAGAATATACGCAGAATATACATGGTACAGACCATTCTGTCCTCAGAAGGCCGCAGCCAAAGGGACAGCATCTGACTTGGGAAGGTTTAGTCATAGCTAGAACATGACTCTTGTGAATAAGACGTGCCATCTTCATTCCTGGGAGCAGGCAGGACTTTTGGGCTTTTATGGCCTCATTAGGAGGGTTTCCTCATGGCGAACTGAGTGAGCCTCACAAGGTGAAGGGTTGAGCTCACCAGTGTAATTAATGTAGCCAAATTCCTACCAAAACCAAGGTTTACATGTACAGGTGCATATTTTGAAGTTTCAGCAGCACTCAGAATGCTCTACAGGCAAAACCGTGCTCTGACAGACAGCTGCAAAAGCAGTGGGATAAACTGTAGTAGGATGATTTGTAAATGAGCCTTAGGTCTTTTGTAGTTAGGCAGAGGAAACTTGATTATAAATAATTCTCACTATACTGTTAAAACTAGCATTCAGCTTTTTGGCCAGATTACTTCAAAGAGGACTTCAGAGCTATTGCACCAGGAAAGCAACCAGAGATATTCCAGGGTCAAATGGTAAAACAGCATCAGGGAAGGTTGAAGGGATGTATTTGCAAGTCAAGAAGACATTGAAGGGGATCTAATTATAGGCTTAATTGCTGTAGGTAATGACAGTTCAAGCTACTATATTTAACATAGCCTGGATAGTATAACTGAGGTCATCCAACAAACAGAGCAACAAAGACAAAGCAGATTTTCAAGAAACACATAGAAAGGAATGGAAAGTCTTACACCTGCTGAAGCCAAGAGGAGTTTTGTTAGTGAGTCAGGTTTTCCAGCAGAGCCCAGATTTCATCCTATGCATAGGACTGTGGCTTTGTTTCAGATACGATCTTCAGCGTGATCATTCATAAAGTTCTAGTAATGTATATGCTGAGCATTTTGCTGGAGCAGTGCCCATGATACGCTGTGGGGTTTAGAGCTGGAAGTTGAGCCAGGGTGTGTACTGTGGCCCCGTTATGAAATCCATCACTGGCTTGTGTGGTGACTTTGGCTGAGGCACGTGTGAATGTTTATGATTATTTGCTCCCAAGTCTCTCCACATCTGAACTACCTATCTGTCTTCATAAAAAGCTTAAACATCTGTGATGAATAGTGCTATATAAGTGCAGTAACTTGACGTTTTCAAGGAGGAGACAAACAAGGGCCGGTGAAGGAGTTGACTAGGTGGGTGAATGTAGCTGTATTCTCTTCATTCTTCCTTGTCCATATTTGTAGTTCACAAGAGCGGAAACAATGTGTTATTAATTCATGGTCTATAAAACAAAATCACATTTTTAGTCTTGCATCTCGATCGGCCTCATTTTTATGAACTTTGCGATTGTGTTTCACTTGGGATGTATTTGGCTGCTTGACAAAGTGACTGGAGATTTATAATTCCTTATTAGTAACTCAGGGCTCTAAAGGGAATAACCGAGTATTTATTTACTTTTCTAGGTCAGACTCATGATGTAGGAGTTTAATGAACTTCCGCTAAACAGGAATTGAAGCAGAATTAAAATCTCAGAGTGCATCTGTCCAATAAGGTTATATCTTATTTTCTATAGGTTAGATTTTTTTGCCTTGTGCAGGGCTGTTCAGGCTGCACTTCCTAAGTAATCAGCAAAGAATATGAGGCTCTCATATAGAACCTGGTATTAAGTCAATGCATTGATGTGATTTTGCTCTGAAATTACATTATGTCAGAGAACTATTTATATATCAGTGTTCAGGGCAGCAAGATCCCATTTCAAATGTGCTGAAAAAGAGTTTGTGATTCATGTTAGCAGCTAAACTATTGCTGCAGTTTTGATGCCTCTCAGATATTGTTTGAATCAATAAGGTGGGCATTTCTCTGTCAATAACACATTCAAAACTATGTTCAAGAAAAACAGTGCAGTATCTCTGCTGCCCTGTAGTTGTGAAGGGAATGCAGTGTTTCATATTCTCACAGGAGATACACATTGGGATTTACTTGAAATTACAAAATTAGTGATGGAGATAAAGATGCATGGAAGAAACACTAAAACATGTTACATAATGACAACCATGCTTTTCACTGGGCTTGTATTGTGGGAAATAACATCTCTTTATTGAAAAGGGTTTGTATTACATTCAGAAATGTCTGTGAATCAAGTGTGTAAAACAATTATATATTTGAAGATTCTAAGTGTTTCAATAGATACTGTTTAAGTCTTGGAGATATAACTGCATATGCACATAAAATGCCATATCTTCTTGGTTTATGCACTGTTTAGTAAATATATATCCATTAACATATGTTTATGACAGTATAAAATTACCTGGGAAGAAACCCCCAAAATACAAACCAATAGATAATAGGAAACAATGAGGGAGGGGTTACGTCTTAAGTATCCTATCTTCATGCTTATTCATGGCTCTGAAGAAACACCTTCCTTCATGATGTCCTAAATGCTCGTCCTGAAATAAGTTTCTTCACCCTTTTCTCAAAAATCAGAGATGAAGGTCACCCTTGCAAAAAAACAGCCAAACCTTAATTTGACAAGAAGGTGCTCTGCTTTGCCCTGAAGAGTAGCCTGGTGATTAGAATGCTTATCTAGAACACAGAAGGCAAAGCCTTCATGTCTTCCTTGGTGAGAGATGATTTACAATTCTTTCTCTAAGGATACAACCTTAATTTCAAAACTATAAACTAATGTAGGGGTCAGAGTACTTTGTACTTCGTACTTCTTGTTGGATTTGTGCCTCTAGGCACAAAGAACTGAGCAAGCGGGAGTGTGAGCCGAATGCTGGGAAGAGCTTGGTTCAACCCCTGCTCCTTTTTCTCCAGATTACCCAATGACCATTTTACATAAAACTCACGGAAGTCTTCGGAGCATCAGCTAGTTTCTTTAGCCTTCAGGCAAGCATCTTGTACAGTCTCTGTTCACCATTTCTTCTCGTTACTCACATTACATTTTCTTTCTCTTTGGCTGATTTCTGCATTAAGTGATGGAAAGGAGTATTGAACTCTGAATTATTTTTCTGCCTTACTCCTCATCAGCTGAGTTGCCAGCTGGCAGAGTGCAGAATCCTAATTACTCCCTATGATACAAGAAAGAGAAAGAACGTAGCTCAACATTTGGATCCCAGGTGCGAAGAGATACATGGAAGAAAACCAAAATGGCCTTTTTATTAAACAAATCTGATGTGGAAGACAGGGAGAGGGGATTTTATATTTGCTTTTCTGGTTTTGACCAGAGAATACTTCGCATAAGAGCAACAAACTGCCATTATTCTTGCTTGTAAAACGCACTTAAGAAGCAGGACTGCAAATAGTAAGATGAAATTTGTATTTAACAGTAAGCAAGCACGGCTGTGCACACGTGACAACTAAGCAGAAGTGAACAAAGGAAGCTTTCAAAGCATTACTGGTCAGTATGATTTTGTAGTTGGTCAGTGGGAAGACGAGGTGTAGTTGTTTCTTTGCCTAAAAGAAAGACTAAAGAAACTGGAATTTCTAGAGTGTTTTCAGGGAATGCCTTACTGAAATGGCAGTGGGGGTCATTAGCTTCTTTAGGATGTGGATAATAGGAATAACTTTGTGCTACTGTTGATGGTCAGGGGAGGAAACCAGGTGCCAGACCTATGCTAGGGAGCCCTGTAGGTGTTGAGAGAGGAGAAAAGGTGTGATCACAGACTGGCACAGTTGTTTTGGAAGAGGCTAATGTAGAAGCATTTGTACCCGTAAGTCAGGTAGGATTTGGCTTGATTGAGAGGGGGTGATGCAGCTTGCCTAGTATAAAGTATTACCATATAGTTGTGTCCCTGATAAGACTGGGTTTTTGGCATTATACTTGTTTTGCTGGAAGAATAACGTGCCTCTAAAATAAAAATGACCGAAGAATAAGAAGGGCTGAATACAGAGGAAAAGTCTCTCTCTCTCTCTTTGGGAGGGGTCAGTAGAGACAATAATAGAATAGCATTCATATCCTATTCATTGATATGGATTTTTTTCCGCTAAGATGTATGAACTACATTGAAAACTGGGTCTACTTAAATGCTGTCACAAATGCTCATCACCAAGCATATATTGCTGTGTAGCTGTCACACTCGGCAGCTGGAATGAATTTCATGAAGAGACCTGGAGTAAAAGGTGAAGCTCAGCAAGATTATTGGCTGTGAAGGAATCACACTTTTGCAGTTTGTCTGGTACAAAACAAAGGAAATGGGGCAGAATTATGCTTAATACTGATAAATACAAATAGTATTTGTCTTTTTCTTTTTAAACTGGTATTTTGTGTTAGTCAAATTTATTTGCACAGATTTGGTAAATCAGTATTATTCCCATGGTGGATTATTCTTGCTGCTTAAGAGACTGAATTTATTGACATATCTAGACATGGAAATTTACTGGGAATTGCTTGAAACCCCTTAGGGGTTGAAAGTTCTTCAGTGTAACCAGTTTCAGTGTAATAATGGGATTGTTGGTGATAAATTACAGCATTACATATTTACTGCTAACCATGGAAGAGCTTTTTCGAAGATGCTCGCTCTTTGATGCCAAAATGAAGTTACATGGATGAAAGCCATGGTGTCCTCTCATGGCATATCTTTACTCCAGCAACATTTGATGATCGCAGTTCACTGTAGAAAATTTAGGATTTGTGCCACAGAACAAGAGCATCTCATCCTAGTTGAACTGTCCAGTGATGCTTGGGGAACAGTAGCATGTATGATTGATGTGCCACTGTGTGACGTGTAAGTAGGTAGCTTTCCAGCCTGGAGAGAGCCAACGTCGGGTCTCAAGCCTGTGCTTTCCTCACTGTGTTAGCACAAGCTGAAAGTGTCCTCTGAGACAGATCGTAAGCTTTGCTGTGTGGGTAGGGAGGTGGTAGGGAGCAGTAGTTAAAGTTCAGGCTAGCTTTGCAGCTAAAGCCTGCCAGCGCTAGGAGTAAGAGATTCTCTTCTGCATCTCTATCCATTCAGTCCTTGGCTTTTTCACTGACAATGTCTTCAGGATGCCAGAAGGCAGTGGTGGCTTTGTGATGCAAATCAGTCCTGCCAAGCCTTACTTACTAAGAAGGTGACTCATTCATTCGGGATCAATTTTTAAGGCAGTTTATAACATCTCCCTCATTTGGCATGAAGGATTTTGCCGAGCATTTCAATGAGACAGTTAAAATCTCACTCAAAATTTTTTAAAGAAAATTTCCCTTCCTTCACATTGTCACTCTGAGAGTTGTATGTGAGTGCCAGGAACTGGTCAGAGAGACTGAAACGCAATAAATTCGCTCTCCCAGGGTGAGCAGAAATTTTGCCTGCAAGAATGAATTGAAGAGTTGCTGGGTTTTTCTCAGGAGGAAGGCAAGAGCAGAGGGGAAAAGAGTGATCCAAATGACCTTACTGTTTTTACCAGGACATATGGCAGGTGACTCCTTAGTGGCCTGTTCTTCAGAAGCAGAAGTGGAGGGGAAGCAGCATGGTAGACTCTTTTGCTAAAGCGTGAAGAGTAAAGCAAATAGAGACTCCAATGCATCTGTTTGAGAGGGAGAGAGTAGGAATAGATTTATGGAAACGTGTCTGGCATGTCCTGGAGTACCGGGATGGAGCCAGCACCAGGGCGGCCAAGCAGAGAGGATGCTGTGATGCTGAAGGCATGTTATCCTGCAGAAGCTGTGTGTATACAGGAAATTCTCATGTTTTGTGGCAGTTCTCATTTTGGGAAGGAGGATGTATTAAACTGAGGCAGAGGAAATGCTGGGTTTAGTTAGTTGGAGACAGAGCATCTGAAGCACTGTTCTCCAAACTGCTGGTGGGAGTCCTGACACTAGCAGGGTTAAAGAAGAGAGTATGATGCAACACTTCCCAGTGAGCACTACTCAAAACTTCTGCGTAGAGAGTAGATACAGATTAAGCAGCAGTATCTCAGTTGTGATAACTATAGAAGTCTGAAGTGAGCGTATATGATCATTCTTCACACATTCCCTAGATATCGCAGCTCTGGACAGTCTGAGTCAAACAATCAGAAATTGTGTCCAACTAATATTTTGGTTTTAAAATAGTAAGCTATAAATAGTAGTGTTGTATTTGGAGTTTCTGTTTTCCTTTGCTTTTGAAGTTTCATTGTGTACTTAATGTTACACTTTCCAGTTTCTCAGCCACTCTGAGAAACTTATTCTCTTCTAATCCCATCACTCTGGGTGCTGGAGACTTAAGAGAAACATGCAATATTATGAAATATATAATAAAATTGTAACAATTGGCAATATGGTAAGAAGAGTAAACAGCTCATCAATCTAATACTACTTATGCAGTAATTCGACCTTCTCTGAGATGCCTGCATCAAGAAAAGCCATATGTGGTCACTAGAAGGAAGGTTGTCTACTAAGGTCCAGAGATGCTGTTCATTTGCGGGTTTAAGTCATGAGCAACCATCACTGTGTTCTTGAGAGAAAAAGCAACCCAGAATGTAAACCATGAACTTGTAAATATATTGAAGTTACCAAAATATGCTTTATTAAAGTAACAGCTGTATGTTTTTAACAAGTGATGAATACATACGGAAAGCATATTTTATGAACTGTCCGTAGGCTGCAGTTTGTCCATATGAAGTCTTTGGTAACCCTATGCTGATAGCAAATACAAAAGAA